>JAABUP010000044.1_pt1 | contig 285034 bp, 262 predicted proteins | sample 5559201 | NCBI WGS metagenome assembly JAABUP01 (sample SAMN10711887, study PRJNA513373) | rock metagenome | isolation source: Antarctica rocks | place: Antarctica
TTCACCTTGGAAGTGCCTCTCCATGAGAGAAGATCGGACCTTAGACAAGCCCATTTTCCCTTACAGAGCAGGCACTTTCCTACGTTCAGCGCCCCGACACGCCGAACGATCTTGCATGATCAGGGTTAGTGCTCGGCGCCGTGACGCCAGCCACCCCCAGGTCGGCGACCGCTCTGATTCCGACCGGCGCCTCCCCTGGCGCCCCGCCCGGCACCCGGGTCGTTCCATGATCCCCGTTGCCGGCCTGGTCATGGGCTTGCTGATCGGCCGGCTGCTCAATGTGTCGGCGCCTACCTGGCTCGCTCCCTACTTGCCGATCGCGGTCGTGGCCGCGCTCGACGCCGTCTTTGGCGGACTGCGGGCCAGGTTGGAAGGAATCTTCGACGACCGGGTCTTCGTCGTCAGCTTCATCGGGAATGTCACGGTGGCCGTGTTGATCGTGTTCCTTGGCGACCGCCTCGGGGTCGGGAGCCAATTGTCCACCGCCGTCGTCGTGGTACTCGGGATCAGGATATTTTCCAACGCCGCCAGCATCCGACGTCACCTTTTTCGCGCATGACCGTCGAGGGCGACCAGGTCCGCCCCGCCGCAGCGCGCGGTAGGGCCCGATGGCTCTGGCAGACGCTGCTGGCGCCGCGTGGCTGGCGCACCGACTTGCCTGTCGCGCTACTCACTGCGGCATTGGGGCTTGGCCTCGTGATCTCGGTCCAGGCCCAGCGCGGTCCGGCCGGACTTGCTGTGGCGCGTCAAGATGACCTGGTCCGCATTCTCGCCGACCTCAGCACCCGAGGCGATCGCCTGCAGCAGGAGATCGCTTCGCTGCGCAGCACCCAACAACGGCTGAACTCCAGCGCGGGCAGCGGGGTCGCGCTGGAGCAGGCGGAGGCGCGGACTGCTGATTTGGGGATCCTCGCAGGGACGATCGGGGCGCATGGCCCCGGCGTCACGGTCCAGGTCGCCGATCCGGCTGCGGTGCTCACCGCGTCGGTGCTCGTCGATGCCGTCGAAGAGTTACGCGACGCCGGCGCAGAGGCCATCTCCATCGGAGACGATCACGGTGCCACCGTGCGGGTCGTGACATCAACCAGCCTGCAAGATGCAACCGGCGAAATCGTCGCGGACGGCACCCATCTGCGCGCCCCTTACGTCCTCACCGCCATCGGGGACGCCGCTACCCTGCAGAAAGCGCTCGAGATCCCCGGCGGGGTCACGGACGCGGTCGCCGCAGCGGGCAACGGAGCGCGCGCCAGCATCTCCCCGCATGCGGACGTGCAGATCACCGCATTGCGGTCCCCAAGTACACCCCGATACGCTCGGCCGGCCCCGGCCCCCCCCTCTGCTGGACCCGCGGGGTAGTCCTTTTCGACCAAGGAGGAAATTGCGGCATGATCCCCGAGGACCTGCTCTACACCTCCGACCACGAGTGGGTGCGCCGCACCGACGAGGGCGCGGGCACACTAGTACGGGTGGGCATCACCGATTTCGCCCAGCAGGCGCTGGGGGACATTGTTTTCGTCAGCCCAGCACTGGTCGGCGCCCAGATCAACGGCGGCGGCACGCTGGGCGAGGTAGAGAGCACCAAGAGCGTGTCCGATATCTACGCCCCGGTAAGCGGCACGGTGGTGGCCCGAAACGAGGCACTGGACGGGGCCCCTGAACTGATCAACAGTGACCCGTACGGTGAGGGGTGGCTGGTGGAGATCCAGGTCGAAGCCGGGGCCGCCGCCCTGGATCAGCTGCTCTCCGCTTCGGACTACACTGCTCAGCTTGAAGGTTAATCCTCTACCTCACGTCGAGACCCGGCCACCGCTCTTGCTCGGGTTGCCAGGTGAGGGTGAAGGCGGTTACCGTGCGCAGCGCGCAACGGTAGGCGGAGCCCAGCGCGCTGCGCCATCCCCGTGTAAGCCCTTCGCCTGCTCCATCCATAGTCCTGCGCCTGCCTTGGCCGCATTCGGGCCCGGCCGGCAAAGTCGCCTCGCGCGACGGGAAGGTGTCTGACGTGTTCTGCACCCGGTGCGGCCAACAGAACCAACCCGATGCGCAGTTCTGCGCCCGGTGCGGCAATCAGCTCCTACGCCCGGGCGACCCCGTCGCGGACAGTGGCTCGGATGTCAGCTCCACCTCCACCCTCACCCTGGGTGGGCTAAGCGGCCCCGAAGCTGGCGAGCCCGAGTCGGCCGAGGGCGAACGGGGTGCCGAGGGGGAGGGCGGTGCCGCGGAGGCGGCGGCCGGTTTACCGGCAGGAAGCGCCCTGCTGGTGGTTCGGCGTGGTCCGAACGCAGGTAGCCGCTTCCTGCTCGACGCGCCAGAGACGACGGCAGGACGGCACCCCGACAGCGACATCTTTCTCGATGACGTCACGGTGTCCCGCCGGCACGCCGAGTTCCGCCGGGAGGACGCCGGTTTCGTGGTTCGAGACGTCGGCAGCCTCAACGGTACCTACGTCAACCGGGAACGCATTGACATCGCCGAACTCGCCGGTGGGGACGAGGTGCAGGTCGGCAAATTCAGGCTCGTCTTCCTGCTGGGCCCGGCGGCACTCGAGGTGCCAAGCGTCGGTGGAGCCGACTCGTGAGCCTGCCGGCGCATCCTGCTCGGGAGCGCGTCGACCGGGGGCGCCTGCCCCCTCCGGGAGGAGGTCGGGGCCGGGCCTACCTGAGCATCGGCGAGGTCCTGGCCCTGCTCCGGCAGGACTTTCCCGACGTCACGCTGTCGAAGATTCGGTTCCTGGAAGCAGAGGGGCTGATCGACCCGGAACGCACCCCGTCGGGATATCGCAAGTTCAGCCGGGAGGACGTGGGGCGGCTGGGCTACGTTCTCGCCGCGCAACGCGATCACTACCTGCCGCTGCGGGTCATCAAGGACAACCTGGCTGCGATTGACCGCGGCCTCGAACCGGCCGGCCCCGGGCAATCAATGCCCCAGGTGCCGAGGATCTTGACTGCGGTCGAGGGCCTACCGGGACCCGAGGCGTTCGTCCCCGAGGCGACCGAGCTGCGGCTGTCCCGAGCCGAGCTGATTTCCGCGTCGGGCCTCGACGAGGAGAAGCTGGCGGCGTTGGAGCAGTACGGCCTGCTCGTGCAGCGCCCGGGTGCTCATTACGACGGGGCCGCGCTCATCGTGGCGAAGACCGTTGCGTCCCTTGCCCGGTTCGGGATCGAGGCGCGCCACCTGCGCCCGTTCAAGGCGGCCGCCGACCGCGAGATCGGCCTCGTCGAGCAGGTCATCAGCCCGCTGGTGCGTCAACGCGGCCCGGAAGCACGCGCCCGAGCAGAGGAGGCGTCCTGCGAGCTGGCCGCCCTGTCAGTCACGCTGCACGCGACGCTCGTCAAATCCGGCCTCGGACCTGTCCTGGGGCGTTGAGCGTCACCGAAACTTGATCCGCTGCACATCGTTCGGGAACGTGAACGGCCCAACGCGGCCACCCCCGACGGGTAGGCTGATGGCGTGCATGAGGTGAGCGTCGTCGGGGTCAGGGTGGAGCTGCCGGCCAGCCAGCCCATTGTGCTGCTCAAGGAGAGTGGCGGCGAGCGATACCTGCCGATCTGGATCGGCGCCGTCGAGGCAACGGCGATCGCCTTCGCACAGCAGGGTGTGACCACCGTCCGGCCGATGACCCATGACCTGTTTCGGGATGTCCTTGAGGCGCTAGGACGCCCGCTGCAGCGCGTGCTAATCACCGATGTTCAGGACGGGATCTACTACGCCACGTTGGTCTTTGAGGGCGGTGTGGAGGTCAGCGCGCGCCCATCGGACGCGATCGCCCTCGCGATGCGCGTCGGCAGCCAGGTCTTCGTCGCCGATGAGGTGCTCGACCGGGCCGGCATCATCGTGCCGGACGAGCAGGAGAACGAGGTGGAGCGCTTTCGCGAGTTTCTCGACACGATCTCGCCAGAAGACTTCGAAACCGGGTCCTGACCATTGAATTACAGCGGTAAGCCTTTAGTTGACGTCGAAGCTTTGAACACGCACGCCGGCGTCCTTGTCGTGCCCTGCCCGGGTGGTTACCTTCTGGCAGTCCCCCCCGGGAGTGCCGATGGTGCAGTGATCCCCCAGCCCGCAGGGACCGGACAGGAGAGGTGATGGACAACGCGACCGGCGGTCCTCGGACCACAGCATCAGCGGGGCCAGCGCGCGCAGCCACCCCCGACCCGGCACGTCAGGCAGTGTTGTTCGGGGATGAGCGGCCAGTGCTTTCCGACGATGTGGGTTACCGCGGACCGGTGGCCGGCTCGGCCGTCGGAATCACCTACCGGCAACTCGACTACTGGGCCCGCACCGGGCTCGTCACCCCCTCTGTGCGCGGGGCGAAGGGCTCCGGCACCCAGCGGCTCTACTCCTTCCGGGACGTCTTGGTCCTCAAGGTCGTTAAACGGCTGCTCGACACTGGCGTGTCACTGCACAACATCCGGCTGGCAGTGACGCTGCTGCGGGCCAGGGGAGTGGACGACCTGGCCCAGATCACCTTGCTGTCCGACGGTGCGAGCGTCTATGAGTGCACCAACCAGGACGAGATCATCGATCTGCTCGCCGGCGGTCAGGCCGTCTTCGGCATCGCGGTGGGTCGCGTCGTGCGGGAGATGGAGGGTCAGCTCGCCCAACTGCCCAGCGAACGAGCCGACGGCGCCGAGGAGCTCGCGTCCGACGAACTTGCGTCCCGGCGCAGCCGCCGCGATACGGCCTGAGCATTCCGGCCGGCACGATCGCCTAGGATGACGGCGACCGAAGACCCCGTGCGGGAGAGTCCGGATCGCTCCTCGGGGCGCCGGGCGCCGAAGGAGCAATCCTCCCCGGAATCTCTCAGGCCCAGGACCGCACGGACGAGGCAACTCTGGAAAGCGGGTCACGGTGCGAGCCGGGGCCCCACCGACGGTGCAAGCCGGTGGTCGAGCCACCGGCGAAGCTCTCAGGTGCCACGACAGAGGGGAGCGTTGCCGCCCGGCAGCCGCTAACCCCCCACGTCCTGCTCGAAGGGCCATTCGTGAGCGTTCCGCAGCATGATTTTGCTCGGCTCGACCTGCTGGCTGATCCGAGCTTCGACGCCCGTCACATCGGACCGGATGGCGACGCGATCGCCAAGATGCTGGCCGTTGTCGGTTACGCCAGCCTCGACGATCTCGTGCAGGAAGCAGTGCCGGAGAGCATTCGCGACCTGTCCCCGCTGGCGCTACCCGGGGCAGCGGACGAAGCCACCGTTGCCGCGGAACTGCAGGGGTTAGCGGCCCGCAATCACGTGCTCACCTCGATGATCGGCCTTGGCTACCACGCCACCAGAACCCCGCCGGTGATTCGACGTCAGGTACTGGAGAACCCCGCCTGGTACACCGCCTACACGCCCTACCAACCCGAGATCAGCCAGGGCCGGCTCGAGGCTCTGCTCAACTTCCAGACGATGGTCACCGACCTCACCGGCCTGGCCACTGCTGGCGCCAGCCTCCTCGATGAGGCAAGCGCGGCCGCCGAGGCCATGGCCCTCGCGCGCCGACACAGCGGGGCGGGTGAGCGGGCGGCGTTCGTGGTGGACCGCAACACCCACCCGCAAACGCTCGCGGTACTGCGGACCCGCGCTGCTCCGCTGGGGATATCGCTGCATCTGCACGATATGAGCGAACCTCTACCTGACCTAGAAACTTTCGGCCTGCTCATTAGCTACCCGGGCAGCGACGGCGTGGTGATGAACGTCGCCACCTGCATCGAGTCGGCGCGGCGCCGTGACATCGTCGTCACGGTCGCAACCGACCTGCTCGCCTTGACCTTGCTCATCCCCCCCGGCGAGTTAGGGGCAGACATAGCGATCGGCTCGGCGCAGCGCTTCGGCGTCCCGATGGGCTTCGGCGGCCCGCACGCCGGCTGGCTGGCGGTTCGCGCCGGCTTGGAGCGAACGCTGCCCGGCCGGCTAGTCGGCGTGAGCGTCGATGCCGAGGGCGCGCCGGCCTATCGGTTGGCGTTGCAAACCCGCGAGCAGCACATCCGGCGTGAGAAGGCGACCAGCAACATCTGCACCGCGCAGGTGCTGCTCGCCGTGATGGCCGGCATGTACGCGATCTGGCATGGGCCCGACGGGCTCGCGCGAATTGCCGGCAGGGCGCACCGGTATGCGACGCTGCTTGCGGCCGGGCTGCGGGACGGCGGCGCAGATGTCGTGCACGAAGCGTTCTTCGACACGGTGACCGTTCGGGTTCCGGGGCTGGCCGGCCAGGTCGTGCAGGCGGCGCGCGCCGCAGGCATCAACGTCTGGGGCGCGGATGACGACCGGGTGCAGGTGAGCACCGATGAGACCACGACCGGGGCCCACCTGCGGGCGATCTGGCAGGCATTCGGGGTGGAGGCGGACCTTTCCGCCCTAGACGCCGACGTCCCCGACGGGCTGCCAGATAGCCTGCGGCGCAGCTCGGGTTACCTCACCCATCCGGTGTTTCACCGGCACCGCAGCGAGACGGCCATGATGCGTTACCTGCGCCGGCTGGCCGATCGGGACTTCGCGTTAGACCGCGGCATGATCCCGCTCGGTTCGTGCACGATGAAGCTCAACGCGACCAGCGAGATGGAACCGGTGAGCCTGCCCGGTTTCGCGCACATGCACCCGTTCGCGCCCCTCGACCAGGCCGACGGTTATGTCGCTGTGATCCGTGACCTGGAGTCCTGGCTGTGCGACATCACCGGGTATGACGCGGTCAGCCTGCAGCCGAACGCCGGGTCGCAGGGAGAGTTCGCCGGACTGCTCGCCATCCGGGCCTATCACCGCGGCAGGGGAGAGGCGCACCGAGACGTCTGCTTGATCCCGTCCAGCGCGCACGGCACCAACGCCGCCAGCGCCGTCATGGCGGGCATGCGGGTAGTGGTGGTCGGCTGCGATCAGCGGGGAAACGTGGACCTGGACGATCTGCGCGCAAAGATCGCGGCAAACGGTGATCGGCTGGCGGCGTTGATGGTCACCTACCCCAGCACCCACGGGGTGTTCGAAGCAGAGATTACCGATATCTGTGCCGCGGTGCATGAGGCGGGTGGTCAGGTATACGTGGACGGTGCCAATCTCAACGCGCTGGTCGGCCTCGCCCGTCCTGGCCATTTCGGTGCCGACGTCAGCCACCTGAACCTGCACAAGACCTTCTGCATCCCCCATGGCGGGGGAGGCCCCGGCGTCGGTCCGGTCGCGGTGCGCCGGCACCTGGCGCCCTTCTTGCCAAACCATCCAGTGCACTCGCCGCGCGACGGGCTGGCCGCCGACGGTGGGGTGGGCCCGGTTTCGGGGGCACCGTTTGGGAGCGCCGGTATCCTGCCGATCTCGTGGGCGTACATCCGCCTGATGGGACCGGCCGGGTTGCGCCGTGCCACCGAAACGGCGATCCTCGCCGCGAACTACGTGGCTCGCCGCCTTACTCCTCACTATCCGGTCCTTTACACCGGACGCAACGGGCTCGTCGCGCACGAGTGCATCATCGATCTTCGCGCGCTGACCCGACAGACCGGTGTGAGCGTCGATGACGTCGCGAAACGGCTGATGGATTATGGCTTCCACGCCCCCACAATGAGCTTCCCGGTCGCCGGGACACTGATGGTGGAGCCCACCGAGAGCGAGGACCTCGGTGAGCTGAACCGATTCTGCGCAGCGATGATCGCCATCCGGGCGGAAATCGAGAAGGTGGACAGCCAGGAGTGGGACCGAGCCGACAATCCGCTCAAGAACGCCCCGCACACCGCGTCAATGTTGGCCGGTGACTGGCCGCACCCCTACAGCCGCCGGATCGCGGCGTTCCCGGCGCCCGAACAGAACCGGGCAAAGTATTGGCCGCCGGTGCGGCGAATCGATGGGGCCTATGGCGACCGCAACCTGGTCTGCTCCTGCCCCCCGATGTCCGCGTACGACGGGTAGCGCCGATCGCTCAGGCGGCATATCTGCGCGGTTGGCAACGTCCGTGCGGAGCGGAGGCGTGCCCATCGGGCAGGAGCTCGCCGGTGTCGTCGAAGCAAATCACCCCGTTGCACAGCAGCCGCCACCCCTGCTCAGGATGGTCGGAGACACTCTTGGCGGCGTCGTGATCGAGCGCCTGGGCGCTCGGGCAAGGCGGTTGGTGTCGACACATCGGGGGCCCCCGGCTGATTTGAGCAAGTAGAGCGGTAGCTGGTTGTACGTGCTGTCATCGTCGCTGCGCATCCGCGACCGTATGAGCATTCCGGGCGGTCTGTGGATACTCCGAACGCCAGCCGCGTCAGGTGCGCCCGTCGCGCTGTTGAGCCCGAGCCAATGGGGGTGCATAAGGCAACCAGTCGGCCAGCCGCACCGGGAGCCCGTCGGCCCGCAGCAGGTCCACCACCTGCGGGTCATCGTCGACAACAAGGCTGATCACCCGCAGCCGCGCCAGCTCACGCAGTCGCTCACGCTTGAACAGGCGGGCCGGGCGATGATCCCCATTGGGCCGCATCAGCAATCGGCCGCGCGGCAGATCCTGGACCCCCAGCCACCGACGAGTCAGCGTGCGGGTCCGCTCGGGGCGCCCGGTTAGATAGATCAACTCGTGGTCGTGCGCCAGTTGGTGGGCCAGGTCGGCGCCCGCCCTGGACAGCAGGTCGTCAGCGGCGGCGGCGAAGAAACCTTCCCAGTCCTTCGGTCGGCCACCCAGGTGGTGCAGTCGGTGGCGCACGTCCGCGACCACCCCATCGATGTCCAGGACAGCCACCGGGCGATCAGCCAAAGCCAGACTCCAGCAACGTCGAAAGCGGTACAGATCTCCCGACCCGGATTGCCCTCACCTCATAACTTAGCATCGCGGCTGGTGTCGCCGCGCTCGCGAGCTGGGGGGTCGACCGATTTCGAGTCGAGCTTACTGAGCTCGATGACACACTCGACGATCACGAGATCGACCGGTGGGCCGGCGCCGGATGACGGCCCGCCACCAGCGGGCACTGTTGGACACGTCCGTGGTGATCCACTACCCGGTTGTCACGGTGGCTCAGCACGCTGAAGCCGCCGCAGTCAGCGCGATCACCCTTGCTGAGCTCTCCTATGGCCTGCACACACCCGATCCGCTGGTCAACGCCGCCCGAGAACAGCGATACCAATGGATCGTCAGCACGTTTGACGCAATCCCGTTCGGCCCGGAGGCGGCCCGCACGTACGGCGCGCTGTGCGCCAACGTGCGAAGCGCTGGACGGGATTCGAAGCCTCGCCGGGTTGACCTGCTCATCGCTGCCATCGCGGTGACAGTTGGATTGCCGCTGCTCACCCGTAATCCAGCCGACTTTCGCGGCATTCATGACGCGCTCGTCGTGATCTCGATCACCTGAGGGTGCTGCACAGGGGGGAGTCCTTTGGGGCACCCAAAAACAGCTACCTTACATAATGTACATTATCGGCGCCTTGGCGGTTGCGGGGGAGAGGTAGCCGACCCGCGGCGCTGGTAGTAGCAACCTCTGGCCTCGGCGGCTCACTAATCCGCGTAAGCGTCCTGGGGCGGGAACGTGGACTGCCCGACCCGAGCAACGGCCGAATACTCGGCCAGCCCCATCAGAGGAAAGGGGGCCACAATATGCAGGCCAGGTCGACGACGCACCCTTCGAACCAGATGATCACACGCCCACACCGCAGCCAATAACGCGCCGCCGGCGATGGTATCCAACACCCAGTGCGCCCCAGTAGCGATAACAGTCACGGTCACTGCAGCTGGATATAGCCCAAACAGCCAGCGGCGCCACGCCGACCAGCTCGCGCCTACCGTCCCGGCCAGTGCGGCCGCCGCCCAGCATGACCAGGCGAGGTGTAAGGAGGGCATGGCCGCGAACGGGTCCGTGATGTGCTCGAGGACACCGTCGTTGTAAGACCAGAGACCCCCCACGGTGCTGAGGGTGTCCTGAACGCCGTCGTCTGGCACGAGGCGGGGAGGGGCCGTTGGGAAAAGGGCGAACAGCATCACGGCGATGATCGTGGTCGCCAGCAGGCAGGTGCGCCACCGTGCGTAGTCCTCCCTTCGGCAGATCAGCAGGTAGCCCAGCACTCCGAACGTGACAACGAAATGGGCGCTGCCGTAAAATGCATCGAGCAGCCGCAAGAGCCATGGTGCCCGCAACATCAAGTGCTGCAGCGGCAGCTCGACGTTGACGCCGAGCAGCCGCTCGAGCTGCTGCACGTCCCGCCCGTGCTGATAGGCAATTTGCTCCACACCGACGGTAGTTGCCCCGTGCGTATCACGGACGACCGAGTAGACCCAGTACGCCAGCGCCACCAGTCCCAGCTCTAGCGACCACAACGGGTGGCGCGCCACCGAAACGCGAACGCGGGTTGGCGCGCGGGTGACCACGCAGTGACCGTACCGGAGCAACCTGGGGAACCGCCCCGCTGACTCAGTGAACTGGCCGACGATCAACTGCCGCGGCCACCCCGACGACGGCGGCGGATGCCGATGTGAGACAGGCGAGCCCGCCTATGGCGCGGGGCAGGTTCTTGCCGCGCATCCCGGCGCTGATCGCGAACAGGTCGGTGGCATCGGTGAGCGCGCCGGCCAGCAGCCAGGCCCGGGCGCTCCCCCGGTCCGGCGCCTCCCGTTGGGCGCGGACCGCGACCAGGGCCCCAATCCCCAGCGCCATTTCCCGCCCCCCCAGCATCCGCGGCAACCAACCGGTTCGCTTCGCGGTCGCCTGGTCAAGCCCGAGCAGGCGGGTCACCCAGGTCGGCCGGACCAGCATCACCACCCCCATCCCGACTCGGGCGCCCGCAAGCGCCAAGCCAAGTGCGGCGGGGGATCGAAGGGCGCTCGGAGCGGGCACGACGGCCACCTTATTCGGTCCACGCGAGGGATACGTGTGGCACGCGCAGGCGCAGCGCGGCTGATCGGCGTGGCGGAGTCAGGTTACACGTCGGTAACGCGGGAATCTCGAACCCATCCCGTTCGTTGTTCAGCACGAACACTAATCAGCCGAAGCAACAACCTACACGATGCAACCCCGGCAGCCACCGGGTGCGTCTAAGTAGGTAGCAACCCATATAGCAGGAGGTTCCCATGGCCGAGCGAGTGCTTCGCGGTAGCCGACTCGGGTCGGTGTCCTATGAGAACGAGCGTTCCCAGGAACCCGCTGCCCGCCGCCGGATCGCGTTCGATTGTCCAACCGGGCATCACTTCAGTCGGGTATTCGCCGAAGAGGCGGACCTCCCGGCGACGTGGGAATGTCCTCAGTGTGGTCGCTCGGGGCTCGCGGCAAACGCGGCGCGTCCCGAGCCGAAGAAGCTCAAGCCCACCCGCACCCATTGGGACATGTTGATGGAGCGACGCACCACCGCCGAACTGCAGGTCCTGCTCGATGAGCGGCTGGCCGAGCTGCGGGGCCACGGCGGTGCCCCGCAGGGACGACGCTCCGCCTAGTTCCCTGCAGATTTATCCCCGGCTACTTCCCCGTCGATGACCCGGCCGGTGGCCGGGCGCTCTGGATTTCGTGCGCCACGGAGGGGTTCACCCCGGTCACGGTGGCGATAGGTACGCACTCGCAGCGGGCGAGCGCGCCCCACCCGGCGCAGCAAGAATCGGGTCAACCACCGACGGGCCACCCCTCGGGTACCTGGCAGCACCAGCAACAGACCGGCGGCGTCGGTAAGGAAGCCGGGAGTGAGTAGGAGCGCTCCCCCCAAAAGGACGACGGCTCCGTCGGCCGCTTCACGCGTGGGCACCCGACCGGTGCCGAGCGCGCTGGTCACGCGACGCCAGGCCCGAAGTCCTTCCCGTCGCACCAAGATGGCACCGCTCGCGCTGAACGCGATCAGTAGTAGAAGCGTCGGCAGTAGATGCAGCACGTGAGCTACCTGCACGATGACGTAGAGCTCCGCTATCGGCACGAGCAACAGCAGCAGGAAAAGCACATCAACTCCTGGGCGCCGGCGGTGCGGTAGGGCTGGACGACGGTCGCGACGCAGTAGGGCTGAGCGCCGGAGCGCCACTGTTTCTCTGGAACGGCGCTGTCGCCCGAGGGTCGATTCGCCGACCCCGACCGGATAGCCGCGCCGACAAACCCCAGCGGGTGACGCGCCATAGCGCCTCCGCAACGATGGCCTGGTTCATCTTGGAGTAACCCACGGAGCGTTCGACGAACGTGATCGGCACCTCGGCCACCCGAAAACCGGCCCTGACGGCCCGGTAGAGCAGGTCCACCTGGAAGCAATAGCCCTGGGATGCCACTCGCGACAGCGGAACGGCGCGCAAGACCTCAGCCCGGTAGGCACGAAAGCCGCCCGTAGCGTCCGAGATGGGGATCCCCAGGGCCAGCCGCGTGTAGAGATTGCCGCCGCGCGAGAGAAGCAGACGGGACGCCGGCCAGTTGCGCACCTGCCCGCCGGCCACCCACCTGCTGCCCAGCACCACGTCCACGCCACGCAACGCAGACAACAACCGCGGCAACTCCTCTGGCTGGTGACTGCCATCGGCGTCCATCTCGACGAGCACCTCGTAGCCGCGACCCAGGCCCCAGGTGAAACCGGCCACATAGGCCGCGCCTAGCCCGCACTTACCCGGGCGGTGCTCCACATGAATCTGCGAGTCCGCGACGGCCAGTTCGTCGGCAACGACCCCGGTCCCGTCGGGACTTGCGTCGTCCAATACCAGCACGTCCGCCTCGGGTACAGCCGCGCGCAGCCGAGCCACGGTGTCCGGCAGACTCCCGCGTTCGTCGTAGGTCGGGATACACACCAGGATCCGGTTCACCATGGCACCCCCGTTGGCCGCAATCTGCTGCGCCACTGACGCAGACCACCTGCGAGCAGCACGGCGAGGCCTGCCGCCAGGAGCACCCGCTCTGGCCAATCCTGCAAGCGATCAGCCAGCGTCAAGGAGCTGCGCAGAGGGACGCGGGCGCTAAGCACGTCGGCCGTGAACAGCGCCGTCTGCTGCTGAACGTGACCATCGGGTTGGATCACCGCCGACACGCCGCTGGTCGCCACCTGCAATACGGTTCGGTCGTGCTCAACGGCTCGTAGCCGTGCCATGGCCAACTGCTGCCAGGTTTCCCCGCCATGACCGAAGGTGGCGTTGTTGGTCTGGACCACGATGACGCGGGCGCCGGCGCGCACCGTGTCGCGAACGATCCGGTCGTAGGCCACTTCGAAGCAGATCACCACACCCAACCGCGTGCCCGCCACGGTGAACAGGCCGGGCCCGCTGCCCGGCAGGAAGTCGTCGGGTACCAGCCTCCCAGCCGGCGCGAACACGTCAGTCACCAAGCCCCGAAACGGCAGGTACTCCCCGAACGGAACTGGATGCTGCTTCACGTAGGACTGCCCGGCGTAACCGTCGCTCCCCCACAGCAGCCCGGCGTTGAGGACGGTGTCCGGCCGCGGGCCGTCCACCACGGCGCCGACCAGCAGCGGCGCGCCCAGGGCCGCGGCGGCCACGGTGACGAGATCCGCCGCCCGGCGATCGCGCAGCGGATCCAGATCACTCGCGTTCTCCGGCCACAGGACGACATCTGGTCTGGGTACCTGCCCCCGTCGAATTGCGGTCGCCAGCTGCAGGCTTCGCTGCACGTGATTGCGCAACACCTCGCGCTTCTGGGTGAAGGCCCCGAGCCCGGATCGGGGCACATTGCCCTGGACCAGGGCCACCCGCAGGCTTTGCGAGCCGCCCCCGTGTCTGGGCACAGCGGTTCCGGCGACGAGCAGCGCACCGGCGAGGCACGCGGCCGCGAGCGCCGGCAGGCGGCGGCCCTCGGTTGACAGGGCGCGGAGCGCCACGAAAGCGCTCAGGCCGGTCGCCGCCACCGCCCCGGACACCAGCGGGGCACCCCCCAGGGCAGCCAGCCCGGCGTAGGGGGCTTCGGCCTGGGTGAAGGCCAACCGGACCCAGGGGAACCCACCGAACGGGAAGGAGTCGCGTACCCACTCCCCCAGTAGCCAGACCCCTGCGCCGCCGACCACAAACAGCGGTCTCGGGAGGCGAGCGGCGAGCAGCAGCCCCGGTCCGATCAGCGCGTACAGGGCGGTCTGCAATGCGACCAGCATCAGCCACGCCACGACGCCGGGAGTTCTGGTCCAGGCGAGCAAGGGAAGCAGGTAGACCACCCCGGTCAGCGCTGCCAGCCCGTACGCCCTGCGCAATGGCCGTGCGCCCCCCTCCCCGCCGGTGAGGATGGCCGCGGCCAGCAACGCCACCGCCACCGGCGCCGCCGGCCAGAACCCAGCAGGAGGGGTCGCGAGAAGTTGCAGGCCGCCGGCCGCAATCGCCCCGACGACGGACAGACCTCGCCAGCGCATTGGCCGCAGCCAGATGGCCCGCTCGGCCCGTCCCCCATTCGGCCGCGGACCCCGCCCCGGGCCGGAGCCGGAGCCGGAGCCGGAGCCGGAGCCGGGAGTGACAATATCCCGGGGGCTCGGCGCCGCCACGGGGGCCGCGCCGGCCGCCTCGACGTCGTTCGGACTTCCCGCGGACCTCACCACGCCATTGTCCACTACCGCCGGAAGCGACCGCGGATGCCGCTGAACCGACCGGCGAAGCCCTGGAGAGACCCGAACGCCCTTCGGACCGGCTCCGCGCCGGCCGGGTGCCGGCGCGGAGCCGTTGTCTACTGGGCGCCCGGGGCCCCCACCCGACACGCATCCCCCGCCAGGAGGCCGGCTGCGAGACGCTGGACCCCGAGCCGCCAGCCGGGCCTGGAGCTGGTCCGGGACTCCCGGTGACCTCCATCCGTCGCCGATCTGTTGGTGAGACGGCTGCGAGGTTAACGGCGCCCCAGCGCACTCTGTCAATCCCCCCGTGAACTGCACCTTTTCCTCGCGTCGCAGGTCAGCTCCCAATGTTCCGGGGCCCCCATTTCGCTCCCCACCCGGCGTGTCCGCTCGCGACGCGCCGGGCCCCGGACATCCATGATGCTGCGGCCACCGCGGCCGGGACGCCCCAGATACCGGAGATTTTACGGCCAATAGCCGTCGTCACCGGAAATCTTCCCCTATCCTGGGGTCTGCCTGCCCCCGGCCTTACCAGGAGGAACCGTGTCCACCAGTGCCCTCGCCGCAGCTGCCCCACCGTCTCGCGACCTGTCACCCGAGGAGGTTCTCCTTACGCTCTCCCGGCACCTGCTGGTCGACGGGTTCGACCTGGTGCTGGACTTGACCCGAAGTGAAGGTGTCTGGCTGGTCGATGCTCGAACCGGCAAGCGATGGCTCGACATGTTCACCTTCTTCGCGTCGAGCGCGCTGGGGCTGAATCATCCGAAGCTTGTGGGTGACCTCGAGTTCCGCGACACCCTCGGGCAGGTCGCCCTGTCGAAGGTATCCAACTCCGACATCTACACGGTCGAATTGGCCCGGTTTGCCGAGACCTTCTCCCGCGTATTGGGCGACCCCGAGCTGCCGCACCTATTCTTCATCGAGGGCGGCGCGTTGGCCGTGGAGAATGCGCTGAAGGTGGCCTTCGACTGGAAATCGCGCCGCAATGAGGCTGCCGGACGCTCCCCCGAGCTGGGCACCCAGGTCATGCACCTTCGGCGCGCCTTTCATGGCCGGACCGGATACACCATGTCCCTGACCAACACCGAGACCATCAAGACCGCGCGCTTCCCGAAGTTCGCCTGGCCCCGCATCGACAGCCCGGCAGCGAGGTTCCCGCTGGCCGAATTCACCGCCGAAAACGCCGCGGCGGAGGCATCAGCGTTGGCCCAAGCCCGCGCCGCCTTTGAGGCGAACCCGCACGACATCGCCTGCTTCGTGTGCGAGCCGATCCAGGGCGAGGGAGGCGATAACCACCTCCGCCCCGAGTTCCTCTCGGCCATGCAGGCCCTGTGCGAGGAGTTCGACGCGTTGTTCGTCCTCGACGAGGTCCAGTCCGGCTGCGGATTGACCGGCACGCCATGGGCGTATCAGCAACTCGGGGTGCATCCGGACATCGTCGCGTTCGGAAAGAAGCTGCAGGTCTGCGGGATCATGGCGGGTCGGCGGGTGGATGAGGTTCCCGACAACGTATTCGTCGTCTCGAGCCGGCTTAACTCCACCTGGGGTGGCAATCTGACCGACATGGTGCGCGCGCGCCGGATCCTGGAAGTGATCGAGTCCGATGACCTGATCGCGCACGCCGGCCACGCGGGGCAATACCTGCAGGCCGCCCTTACCTCGTTGGGCGAGCGCCACCCCGCGCTGGTGTCCAACGTCCGCGGCCGCGGGTTGATGTGCGCGCTCACGCTGCCTTCCGGGGCGATCCGCGACGATATCCTGCGCCGATGCCGCGACGAGGAATCGCTGCTGCTGCTCGGCTGCGGAACCGACGCGATCCGTTGGCGGCCAATGTTATGCGTCAGCATCGAGGAACTTGACATGGCGGTTTCCAAACTCGATGCGGTTCTGGCGCGGATCGCGACCTGAACATGCTGGCGTCCAAGACCCAGATCCGGGCGCCAGTTCGGCTAGCCCCCTCGCCTCGAAAGGTGTTCACGTGCGTACGGTCGCCACGCTGCTGGACGGCGAACCCGTCCTGGGTCCTGCTGCCTCGATCATTTCGTCCACCAACCCGGCACACCTCGATGAGGTTGTTGCCGAGGTGCAGCTCGCCGACGCGGCGCTGTTCGTCCAGGCTTGCCGGCGCGCCCACGCGGCCCAGCGTGACTGGGCGGCGGTGCCTGCGCCGGTCCGCGGTCGGGTGATCGCCGCCGTGGGGCGGCTGGTCGAGTCCAACAAGGCGGCACTGGCGTCGCTGGTGACCGAGGAAGTCGGCAAGCCCTATGCGGAATCGTTGGGCGAAGTGCAGGAGATCATCGACACCTGCGACTTCTTCCTTGGTGAAGGTCGCCGGCTCTACGGCCAGACAGTGCCCAGCGAGATGCGCGACAAGCAGCTGTTCACCTTCCGGGCCCCGCTGGGGGTGGCGGCGATCATCACGGCAGGCAACTTCCCAGTAGCCGTGCCCTCGTGGTATCTCGTCCCAGCCCTGCTGACCGGCAACACGGTCGTGTGGAAACCGGCCGAATACGCCGCCGCACTCGGCGACGCCCTTGCTCGCATGTTCCTCGCGGCCGGGCTACCGACGGGGGTGCTGCAGGTGGTGCAGGCCAACGGCGCCACCACCTTCGATGGGCTGGGGCAGGCACTCGATGCGGGCCTGGTCGACAAGGTCGGCTTCACCGGGTCGAGCGAGGTCGGTCGAGAGATTGGCGGGTTGTGTGGCCGTCACCTGCAGCAACCGTGCCTTGAACTTGGCGGCAAGAATCCGTTGGTGGTGATGCCAGATGCCGACCTCGAACTTGCTGTGGAGGGCGCCCTGTTCTCCGGGTTCGGCACTGCCGGACAACGCTGCACCTCACTCGGCACCCTGCTTGTTCACGAAAGCATCCACGACGTATTCCTTGAGCGCTATCTGGCCGCCGTCAACGCCGCCCGTGTCGGCGATCCGCGCCAGGATGTTCTCTACGGACCGATGCTGTCAGAGCCCTTCGGTGAACGCTTCGAACAGCTGCTGGACAAGCTCATCGAACCGCATCACACCGTGCATGGGCCAACTGGTCGGATCTGCGCCGCAAATCCCAGGGAGGGGTTCGTCGGAGACCCGTCGGCCGGCGTTTTCATGCATCCGACGGTGGTGAGCGGTGTGCGCCGCGAAGATGCCCTTTATGCAGTGGAGACCTTCGGCCCGCTGGTCGGCGTCGCGGCGTGGTCGGAGTGGGCTCAAATGGTGGATCTCGCCAACGGTCATGGGTACGGACTGTCGGCGGCCATTTACACCAATGATCCCAAAGCGGTGTTCCGGTTTCGGGGGGCGGTCAGCGCCGGTATGCTGAGCGTGAACAATTCCACATCTGGCGCCGAAGCGCACCTTCCGTTCGGCGGGAACGGCAAATCGGGAAATGGCGCGCGGCAGTCGGGGATGTGGGTACTTGACCAGTTCACCCGCTGGCAGTCGATGAACTGGGACTACTCGGGCCATTTGCAGAAGGCGCAGATGGATACCGTCAACCTGGAGGGGAACCCGGACTTCCGGCTGACCTGACCGTATCGCCCGTGAACCGACAGCTCACAGGCCGCGGCGCAGCAGGTGTTCTCGCGCGGCTCGGTCCCCCGGCCCACCGCGCTCGGCGAGGTGCTCGCTGACCGCCGCGCGGTGGGCGGCATCCACGTTGCCCCCATATTTGAACTTGGCCCGGACCTGGTCAATCGGCAGGCGGATCCCCCGAATCGCTGACAGCTTCGCGAGATGCACGGACGGGTCGGCGACCGCTGCCTGCGGCTGCAGGACGCCCAACTGTCGGCGCAGGATGTCCAGGGTTCCGGTCGCGTCGCTGACTACCTCGGCGCGACCGATCACCTGAACGGCAGCGTAGTAGGTGGTCGGAATCCCCACTGCCGGATCCTCATCACCTATGGCCTTCCATGTCGAAGGTATGTAGGCCCAGTCCCCAGCCACCGAAAGGACGGCCAGGGGATTTTCGGCTAGCGCGGCGAACAACACGTTGCCGGCCGCCAGGTGCAGCAAGATGTGATCATCGTCCACCACATACTGCGTCGGGCTGACCACGGGTACCAGGCGGTCACGACCAGCGGCGATGAGGTGCCCGAAGCCCTGCGCGATGAGGAACGGCCGCCATTCTTGCTCGCCCACGGTGGCATCCGGCCGTGCGATGAACATGGGATCCAGTGTGGCTGGTCAGCTGATCCGGCGATACCACCGGGGGGAGGTTGTCGGTGGCGGGTCCAGGCGAGCCCGGACTACCAGCATCGACGGGGCCGCATCGGCCAGCTGTTCGGCGAACGCCGCAGCGAAGTCGGTCCCGAAGCCATCAACGGTGTGGCTGCGAATGCCAAAGGACCGCGCCAGCGCCGCGAAGTCCGGGGTCATCAGATCCACCCCAAATACCTGCTGGCCGGCGTGCTTCTGATCGTAGCGGAGCATGCCGTAGCCGCCGTCGTCAACGATGACCACGGTGAGCGGGAGGCGCTCCTGGGCCAAGGTCGCCAGCTCACCCGCGGCGAACAGAAAACCGCCGTCCCCGCATAGGCATACGACCGGGCCGCCGCCGTGCAAGGCCCTCGCGGCGGCGGTCCCCAAGCTGGCCGGGAAGGCGAAGCCCAGGGTTCCCCACCCCACCGGATAGGCCAGCCGCCGCGGGCCGGCGACGCGGCCGAGCCCGGCGTACCAGTAGCCCGGGATGCACATGTCGGCCACGACCGTGGCATCGGCGGGCAGCAGACCCGCCATGTGATCAAGCATCTGCATCGCCTCAGGCTGATCCTCGATCAAGCCGGCTCGGGCCACCGACCGCCGGCGGGCCAGCTCGCGGCTGGTCGGGGTGAGGTCACGACCGGCAGGCAAATATGGCAGCAGCTGGCCCAGCAGCGCGCGGGCATCACCCACCAGTGAGACGGTGGGCTCATAGGCCTTGGCGGCGTCGGCAGCATCAACGTTCACAGTGATCAGCGTTGGGGGAGCCGGCTGCAACCAATTCTGCGTCATCATCCCGTCAAGATCGCTGCCAATGGCGAGGATGACGTCAGCTTGGTCCCAGAGCTCGCCGCACTGCGGCAGGTGCGGGGGCAACCCCACGGCCATCGGGTGATCGGGCCCGAGCAGTCCGCGGGCCTGGTAGGTGGTGATGACGGGAGCCGCCAGTCGCTGGGCCAGCTGACCAACCAGGTCGCCTGCGCCAGCGGCCACGGCGCCCCCGCCAACCCAGACAAGCGGGTGGCGCGCGCCGCCTAGCAGCCGCGCTGCACCCGCGAGATCGCCGTCCAGCGCAGTTGGTTCGAGCCCAATGTCTGCCCTGGTCGGCGCTTCGCTCGCCTGGCCCGACAGCAGGTCGGTGGGGATCTGCAGGTACACCGGGCGCCTCGGCGCGGCCAGCGCGGCCGCACCCGCCGCCCGCGTCAGCACGCCAATCTGTTCGGCGTCCCGAATCGTCATCGTCTGCTTGGTCACCGCGGTGAACATCGAGGCCTGGTCAGTGGTTTCGTGCAGCACTCCGCGGTAGACGCCCGGGCGTCGCAAGCCGGCCGGGATGTCGGTGGCGATGGCAAGCACCGGGGAACGCGACGCCCAGGCCTCCCCCACCGCACCCAGCATGTTCGCGGCACCGGGCCCGGTCGTGGCAATCGCGACGCCGAGGCGTCCAGTCGACCGTGCGTAGCCGTCAGCCGCGTATGCTGCCGCCTGCTCATGCCTCGTCCCCACAAGCCGAATCCTGCTGTCTGCCAGTGCTTCCCAGGCAGCGAGGTTATGTACGCCGGGCAGCCCGAAAACAATCTCGACATTCAGCTCCTCGAGTGCCCCCACCAGCGCCTGGCCGCCGTTCACGGGCTTGCCTCACCACCGTCTCGCACCGGTGCGGGGCGCCCCTCGAAGGGTGTGCTCAGCACCACAGTGGTCCTGGTGGCCATGCCGCAGCGGGCGCGCAATTCGGCCAGCAGCGTCTCCAGCCCCTCCGGGGAGGCTACCCGGACCATCAGCAGATAGCTCTCGGTGCCAGCGACGCTGTGGCAGTCCTCGACCTCCGAAAGATCGACCAACGCGATGGGCACCCGGTCCGCAGCCCCCGGGTCGATCGGGGTGAGCGCGACGAACGCGGTCAACGGCAGTCCGATGGCGGCCGGATCGACGCGGGCCGTGTAACCACGGATGACACCGCGTTGCTCGAGTCGACGGACTCGCTGGTGCGCCGCCGACACGGACAGGCCGGTTTTCCGGGCCAGATCGGTGTACGACATGCGCCCGTCTTGGGTCAGCAGGTCCACAATCATGCGGTCGGTGTCCTCCAGCACTCCGCGACCCTATGTGTCTCAGGCGACGGAGTGGGTTAACCGCCGGGTGTCGTCAGCGGCCGGTCAGCGCCCGGCCGATGACCAGCCGCTGCACCTGGTTGGTCCCCTCGAGGATCTGCAGCACCTTCGCCTCGCGTAGGTAACGCTCCACCGGGTGGTCCTCGACGTAGCCGGCGCCGCCGAGAATTTGGACCGCGTCGATGGCCACGCGCATCGCAGTGTCGGTGGCCAACAACTTGGCCTGCGCGGCGACGGTGCTGTAGGGATGCCCGGCGTCGCGCAGCCGGGCGCCGTAGAGATAGAGCTGGCGGGCCGCCTCGACGGCGGTCGCGAGATCGGCGAGCAGGAAGCTGATGCCCTGAAACTCGGCGATGGGCTGAGCGAACTGTCGCCGCTCACCCGCGTAGCGGACCGCGTAGTCGAGGGCCGCCTGCGCGAGCCCGGTTGCGCAGGCCGCAATGCCGAGGCGGCCCCCGTCGAGGGCGGCTAGTGCGATGCGAAATCCCTCCCCCTCGCGGCCAAGCAACCGGTGCGCGTCCACCCGCGCGCCGTCCAGCCGCACGGCCGCGGTGGGTGAGGAACGCATGCCCATCTTGCGCTCCGGCGCCTGGGCGCTCAGCCCGGTCGTGCCAGCTGGGGTAAGCAGGCACGAGATCCCGCGTGATCCGTCCTCGCCGGTGCGAACCATCAGGTTGTAGAAGTCGGCGACGCCGCCATGTGTCACCCACGCCTTGGTGCCGGTAACCGTGTAGGTGTCCCCGTCACGGACGGCGCGCGTCGTCAGGGCCGCCGCGTCCGACCCCGAATCCGGCTCGGACAGACAGTAAGCGCCGAGTAAGTCGCCGCCGAGCATGTCCGGCAACCACATGTCCTTCTGCTCGGCGCTGCCGTAGCCGGCGAGCGGAAAGCAGGCGAGGATGTGCACGCTCACGCCCAGCCCCACCGCCAGCCATGCGGAGGAGAGCTCTTCCAGGACCTGGAGGTACACCTCGTAGGGCTGACCGGCGCCTCCGAATGCCTCCTCATACGGCAGCCCCAGCAGGCCGGCCTTGCCGAGGGTACGAAAGGTCGCTCGGGGAAACTCCGCCCGCTCCTCCAGTTCCGCCGCAACCGGACGCAACTCACGGGCGGCGAGCTCGCGCGTCAGGTCGAGGAGAGCCTCTGCGTCAGGGGTCGGCAGCATCCTGGTGACGGTCACCAGCCGAGCGTACGGCGGGGAGCAAGCGGCCCGTAGGGCGCATGACCGGTCCAGGTCTGAGAGGCTCTTGCCATGCCGGGAGCGTTGATGTTGTTGGACTCAGCCTCGCTTTGGTTCCGCGCCTACCACGGGGTGCCGGCCACCGTCGTGAGCCCCGACGGGCGACCGGTCAACGCGGTGCGCGGTTTCCTGGATCACGTCGCCCGGCTGATCCGCGAACACCAGCCGGCCGGGCTGGTTGCCTGCCTCGATGAAGACTGGCGGCCGGCGTTCCGGGTCGCGGCGGTCCCGTCGTACAAGACACACCGGGTAAACGAGGAGTCCGAGACCGACACACCCGATGACCTGGCACCCCAGGTCGAAATCATCCTGGATGTTCTGAAGGCGGTCGGAGTCGCAACGGCCGGCGCACCGGGTTTCGAGGCTGACGACGTCATCGGCACGCTGGCTGCCGCCGCCAAGGGCGAGGTAGACGTGGTCAGCGGCGACCGCGACCTGTTCCAGGTCATCCGTCCCGGGGTCCGGGTGCTGTACACCGTCGAGAAGGGTCGCGCCTACGACGATGCCGCCGTCGCCGCCCGCTATGGGATCCCGGACGCCCGCGCCTACGCGGATTTCGCCCTGCTGCGGGGTGATCCGAGTGATGGACTGCCCGGGGTGGCCGGCGTCGGGGAGAAAACCGCCGCCACGCTGGTGTGCAGGTACGGCAGCGTCGAACACCTGCTGGCCGCTCTGGACTCGGGCGAAGCCATCCCCGCGGCAGCCAAGATCAGCAAGGCCAGGGAGTACCTCGCGGCTGCCAGCGCGGTAGTCCGGGTCGCCACGAGCGTGCCGCTCCCGGCGCTGAACCCCGCCATTCCGCCCAGACCGGTGAATCCCGAACGGCTCTCAGATCTGGTCGAAGCACACGGCCTGACCTCCTCGATCGAACGCCTGTGCGGCGCCCTCGGCATGCTCGATCAGGGCGCCGACGGCGGGTAGCCTCCATGAGTGCGGCCCTTCAGCATCGCCCAGCGCACCTGTGAGGTCGCCGACGCGACCGGCGGTGTCCTGGATGTCCTGGTCGTCGGCATGGGCGCGACCGGCGCCGGGGTAGGGCTGGACGCGGCCTCGCGGGGTCTGACCTGTGCCGTTCTGGACAAAGGCGACCTCGCGGCAGGCACCTCCAGCAAATCCTCCAAGCTGGTTCATGGTGGCTTGCGGTATCTGGAGAGCTATGAGTTCGGGCTCGTCCGGGAAGGCGTGCTGGAGCGGCAACTGTTGATGCGGCTGGCGCCGCACCTGGTTCGCCCGATGGATTTCGTTTACCCCGTGTGGCCCGACACGGCCCGCCGGCGACTGCTCGGGCTCGGCCTGACCACCTACGACGTGTTCGCGGGCTTCCGCAACGTGCGCCGCCATCAACGCATCGACTCCGCAGCAGCAATCGACCTCGCCCCCGCGCTGGCCAGGTCCGAGTTGGCCTACGCCTACGTCTACGGCGACTGCGGTACCGACGACGCGCGGCTGGTGCTGGCTGTGGTGCAAGCGGCTCGCTCATTCGGCGCCCTGGCCTTGCCACACACGGAGGTGACCGGTCTGCTGTTCGCCAAAGATCGGGTCTGCGGTGCGCACGTATGTGATCACCTGACCGGCGAGCAGTACGTCCTGCGCGCCCGCCACGTCGTGAACGCAACGGGCGTCTGGGTTGACACCCTGATGGCGCAGGCGAACCCGGAGCACCGGCCGGCGGTGCAGCCCAGCAAGGGGGTGCATGTGGTGGTGCCCCATCCGCGACTTCCCCTGACCGGTGCGAGCGTCCTGCTGCCGAGCAAGCAGGGAGACGGTCGCTCGATGTTCGCCATCCCGTGGGGCCGCCAGACGATCCTCGGCACGACCGACACTGCCTACCACGGCCCGTTGGACGCCGTCGCCCTCGATGAAGCCGACCTCGTCTACGTCCTCGCCGCCGGGAACGACGTGTTCGACGCCAAGCTCACCGACGCCGATGTGCTGGGCGCCTGGGCCGGGGTTCGCCCGCTGCTGCGCGGCAACGGGTCGGCAATGAGCGACCTGTCACGGCGCCACGCGCTGATTGATGACCAGCGATCGGGTCTCATCACGATCACCGGCGGCAAGCTCACCACCTACCGCAGGATGGCGGCGGACGTGGTCGACCTGCTCGTCGGCCGGGACGGGCGGCGGGCTTCGTGTCGCACCGACCAGATCCCGCTCGGGGGATCTGGGCGCGCCTTCGAGGAGGTCCTCGCCGACGTCCTCGCCGGCTGTGCAGCGGTCGGCCTCGATGCCGAAACAGCCGAACTGCTGACCGCGCAGTTGGGCGAGCAGGCCGCCGACGTCCTGTCGCTGGTGTCGGGAGATCCGACTCTGGGCGCGGTCCTGTCCCCCGCCGCTGCCCACGTGGCGGCGGAAGTCGTTCAGGCGGCCCGGCATGAGGGCGCCGCCACCCTCGATGACGTGTTCAGCCGGCGCATGCGGCTCTCGCTGCGCGCCCGGGACGCGGCGTTGCCGGCCGCCCGGCGGGCAGCGGGGTTGCTGGCCGGCGAACTCGGCCGGGACGAGGCCTGGGCCGAGGCTCAGGTGATCGCCTACGCGGCGGCCGTAAGGGTCGAACGTGGCGTCCTTGGCGACACCCTGGCAGTCCCTGCCTGAGCTAAATGGGTTCGACCGGCTGCATCTCGCTGGCCGCCTCCAGTCGCTGCGCGGCGGCGGCGCTTTCCAGCCCCGACCGGGTCCCGAGGCGGATCTCCCGCAACAAAAGGGCGCCGAGGAACGCCACCACCGCGATCCCGACTGCCACGATAAAGGCAACATCGAGAGCGTGGGCGAATGCATCCAGGACTTGGCCGTGCAGCGGCTCGGGCAGGTGTTGGATCCGATTCACTTGGAACCCGGAACCGCTCAGCCTGGCACCGGCTGGAGCCACCTTGGCGATGCCGGCGCTCAACTGGGCGCTGAACACAGCACCCAGTACCGCAACGCCGATTGCCCCGCCCAGTGAGCGGAAAAACGTATTCGCCGCTGTCGCCGTACCCAGATCGCGGTAGTCAACCGAGTTCTGCACCGCCAGCGTCAGGTTCTGCATGCAACAGCCAATGCCGAGACCCACTACCACCATGAACAGGGAAAGAACCACCCGATTGGTGTGCACGCTGATCTGGGTCATCAGGGCCAAGCCGATGGTCAGCAGCGCCGTCCCGGCCACCACGAACCGCTTATAACGACCGATGCGGCTGATCAGCCGACCGCTGCCTATCGAGGCCGTCAGAACCCCGACCATGAGGGGTACGAGCTGAAGTCCACTTGAGGTGGCACTCGCGTTATGCGTGACCTGGAGGTACTCGGGCAGGTAGACGATGACCCCAAACAGGGCGGCGCCAACCAAGAACACGACCAGTCCGGAAATCCGAAACACGTCGTTGCCAAACAGGTGCAACGGCAAGATGGGTTCGCTAGCCCGGTGTTCGACGAGGATGAACAACCCGAGCAGCAGCAAGGCTGTGACGGCTAGAGCGATGATCGTCAGCGAGGTCCAGGCATACTGCTGACCGCCCCAGACGGTCACGAGCAACAGGGCACTGACCCCGGCGATCAGCAATCCCGAGCCAGTGAAATCGATGGTGTGATTGCGCCGCACGTAGGGAAGGCGCAGCACGGTTCCGGTCACCAGGAAAGCGACCAGACCAATTGGCAGGTTCACGTAAAAAACCCACCGCCACGAAAGGCTGTCAGTGAGGAAACCACCAATCAGCGGTCCGCCCACCGAAGAGACCGCGAAGACTGCGCCGAAGTAACCCTGGTAGCGGCCGCGTTCGCGCGGGCTGACCACGTCGCCGACTATCGCCAGCGCCAGCGAGATGAGACCACCAGCGCCAAGGCCCTGGACGCCCCGGAACAGCACCAGCTCGAGCAGGTTTTGGCTCAGCCCGCACAGCGCCGAACCGATCAGGAACACCACGATTGCGGTTTGAAAAACACTCTTGCGCCCATACAGGTCGGAAATCTTTCCGTACAACGGCGTGCTCGCGGTGGACGTGAGCAGATAGGCGGTGACCACCCACGACAAATGGGATCCGCCGCCGATGTCGGACAGGATGGAGGGCAATGCCGTGCTGACAATCGTCTGGTCCAGTGAGGCCAGCAGCACGCCGAGCATCAACCCGGCGAACACCAGCATCACCTGCCGATGAGTGAGCAGGGATTCTGGCTCCGTCCCGGCCGTTGGCACGGGAGCGGTCGTGGTCATCGGGCATCTCCAGTCTGCTGGTCGTGGACGCGGGTGAGGTCCTCGTTGAAGCGGCCGATCAGCCGTGCCAGGTCCGCGATGTCAGCGGCCGGCCACGCCCGGAGCAACTCCGACATTGCAGAGCGACGAGCCGTCCGCCCTTGATCGACTAGGCGGCGGCCGCTGCCGGTCAGCGCGATCAGGTGGGCGCGCCCGTCCCGAGGATCCGCGGTCTTGGTCAGGTAGCCCACATCGGCGAGATGACAGCACTGCCGGCTTACGGTCGACAGATCCAGACCGAGGGCGACGGCGAGCTCGCTCCCGCGCTGCGGGCCGCGGTCGCGCAGTTGAACCAGCACCGTGTACGCACTGCGCTCGAGCGAACGCCCACCCGGCAACGAAATTCGCACCGTCGTGATCTTGCGAATAAAGGTGTGCAGCTGGCTCTCGAGGATGGCATGCGCGCCAGCAGCGCCGCCATTCGCCTCCTCAACAGTTGCTTGTGCCATGCAATCTTTATACGAGAGAAACTCGGCTCGCGCAAGTCGGCGCATGAACGGGTCAGGCATAGGCCACCACGCCGCGGGCGAGAACCCCGGCAGCCCGGCTGGCCACCGGGGCCACGGGGGTGTCCTTGACCGCACCGATCTGGCCGAGCAGGTCGATCAGCTGCTTGCAGTGACGCACGAAGTCCCCTGGCAGCAAGTCGCCTCCGGCAAGGACGTGCTCCAGGGGGGCGCCGGACGCCCACTGATAGGCGGCCCAGGCGAATCCGGGGTCCGGACGGCGAAGGGTGTCGAGGCGATGGGCGGCCTCGACGTCCGACAGCTGACGCCACACGCCGACAGTTGCCTCCAGCGCGTCAAGGGCGGCGCCCGGGACCGGCCGGGTGACCGGCTCGTCACGCCGCGACTCGTAGACCAACGAGGAGCAGACCGCGGCGAGGGCCGCAGGGTCCAGTTCCTCCCACAGGCCGCGCCGCAGGCACTCCACCACGACCAGATCCGCCTCTGAGTACACCCGGGTCAGCGCCCGTCCCGTCGGCAGAACCTGATCGCCAGCCAGATACGCCAATTCGTCCAGGACCGCACAGACCCGGTCAAAGGTCAGGGCAACGGTCCCGGTGCGGGAGGCGACCCGGGCCCGCAGCGCAGCGGTTTCCTTGTCAAGTGCACCGGCCCGCATCAACCACCGCAGGTGCTCCGCACGTTGAGCACACCCATGCACCGGGTGCGCCCGTAGCTCCGCCCGCTGCGAGATCAGCCTCTGGTCCGGGCCGTCCCCCGCGGCCGCCCGGGAACGGGCGCGCCGGACCTCCTCACCGCTCTGGGCTAGATAGCCCTTCGCTCGCAGGGTGGAGACAAGGTCGCGGCGCGATTGGGGCGAGCGGGGGTTGAACGATTTTGGCAGCCGGATCCGGCCCAGTGACTGTACCGGGTGGGGCAACTCCACCGTTGTGAGGCGACGGACCTGCCGGTCCGAGGTGAGAACGGTGGGCCCGGCAACCCCCTGGGTGAGCACGACAGCCACGCCCGACCGGCGCCCGGTCGGGACGTAGATGACATCGCCGGCGACGAGCATGTCCAGGGCGGCGGCCGCGGCCGCCTTGCGGGCTGCGGCGCCGTCACGGGCTAGTGCCGCCTCACGTTCGGAGATATCCCGGCGAATCCGGTCATATTCGGCCGCATCTCCCAGGTGGCAGACCGCAGCCTGGGCGTAGCCCGCCACGGCCTGCTCGGCGCGAACGACCTGCCGGGCCAGGCCGACGACGGCGCGGTCGGCCTGGAACTGGGCGAAGGACTGCTCCAGCAGTCGGCGCGACCCCGCACGACCGACCTGACCAACCAGATTCACCGCCATGTTGTATGACGGTCTGAAACTTGAGCGCAGCGGATAGGTGCGGGTACCCGCAAGGCCAGCAAGGTGTTGCGGATCGAACCCAGCTGTCCACAGCACGACGCCGTGACCTTCGACGTCGATGCCGCGCCGACCGGCGCGCCCGGTGAGCTGGGTGTACTCCCCAGCGGTGACTTCCGCGTGGGTTTCCCCGTTCCATTTGGTGAGCCGTTCCAGCACGACGCTGCGGGCGGGCATGTTGATGCCGAGGGCGAGGGTCTCGGTGGCGAACACGGCCTTGACCAGACCCCGGCTGAACAGCTCCTCCACGACCTGCTTGAACATCGGCAGCAGACCAGCGTGGTGCGCGGCCAGCCCGCGCTCCAGGCCCTCCAGCCACTCCCAGTACCCGAGAACGCGCAGGTCCGCCTCCGGCAGGCCCGCGGTCCGTTCGGTCACGAAGGCCCTGACCGCACTTCGCTCATCGCCGGTGCAAAGGCGTAGCCCGGCCCGGAGGCACTGTTGGACGGCGCCGTCGCAGCCGGCGCGACTGAAGATGAAGGTGATTGCCGGCAGCAGGCCCTCCGCGTCCAGTCGCCGGAGCAACTCCGGACGGCTGATGGGGCGCTGAAATCCGCGCGGGCGCCGATCTCCCCCCGGTCCATGGCCGGTGCTCCTCCCGCCAGGCCCTCGGCGGGTTCCGGGTGGGTTGTTTCGTGCCTCCTCCCGGGCGAGGCGGGTCAATGCGGGGTTGACGAGCAGTTCCCGTGACGCCGTCCCCCGTGTTGCGTAAAGGTCATAGAGCCGGTCGCCCGCGACGACGTGCTGCCACAGGGGCACCGGACGGTGCTCCTCGACCACCACTCGGGTGCCCCCACGCACCTCCTGCAACCAAGCCCCGAACTCCTCGGCGTTAGAAACGGTGGCGGACAGCGACACCAAGCGCACCACGGGATCGAGGTGGATGATGACCTCTTCCCAGACCGCACCGCGGAATCGGTCGGACAGGTAGTGCACCTCGTCCATCACCACGAAGCCCAGACCTGCCAGGGTGCCGGAGCCCGCATAGAGCATGTTGCGCAGCACCTCGGTGGTCATGACGACCACCGGTGCCTCCCCGCGGACGGTGCTATCGCCGGTGAGCAGCCCCACGTTGTGCGCCCCGTGTCGGGCCACCAGCTCGGCGAATTTCTGATTGGACAGTGCCTTGATCGGCGTGGTGTAAAAGCACTTCTGGCCGCTCCTCAGCGCGAGGTGAACGGCAAACTCCCCCACCACTGTCTTACCAGCGCCAGTGGGCGCAGCGACGAGCACCCCCTCCCCCGCTTCCAGGGCGGCACACGCCTGCACCTGAAAGGGATCCAAGCCGAAGGGGTAACTCGCCGCGAACTCGGTGAGTTGCGGGGTGGTGGCGCGTCGCCGGTTCGCCGCATACCTTTCGGCCGGGCTGGCGGCCATCACGGACGCGCTGGTGACTTCACCTTGGCTAGCGGCGCGGAGAGTGCCTTGAGCTCACCGCGAACCCGCTTGATCCGCCCGAGGAGACTGAACGTGACGATGACGAGCATCGCCACCGGGATCAGTCCGATCGCGAGATCGATCCACAGCCACATAGCCCGCAGGCTAGCGGCCCGCACGCTCTAGTGGGTGATGGGCAGGGCGGCGAGGGCGGCGAGGTCGTCGCTCATCCCCAACCAGAGACCAAAATCGAGCAGGTCGTCGTAGGTGAGTGATGCCCCGGTGTGCGGCTCAAGCGCTTCGCTAGGCACGTCCCACGTCGTCGGCACCACCCCGCCGGAAATCAGCAACGACACGACATGGTCATTCGCCGCCTTTTTGACTCGGTCGCGGCAGGACGGGCAGGTGAAGGCATAGTGGGAAAGCGGAGCGCTTGCGCAGACCAATGGCGCTACCTGAGCGGCGGACAGGTCTACCTCACCGCAACTGGGGCAAGTCGCCTTGATTGTTGTCATGGTCGGGCTCCTGTTCGTCGTCCGTGTTTAGACGTCGCGAGGGATGTCTACCGCTTGGGCGCCCATCTGAAGCCGCAGTGCGGGCTAGTCAGCGGGGGCCATCTTTGCGCCTTCCGCGCGCACCCCTTCGGCGTAACCGGCGAGAGCCCGTCTGGCGTATTCGCCTACTTGCGCGGCAAGCTCGGGCGGTGCCAATACGCTGGCACGGCCGCCAAGGCGCAGGACCAGTTGCCTGGCCCAGCCGAAATCCGGCGTACGCAAGCCGACCAGCCAGCTCCCGTCGGCTTGTTCGCGCGCATACTCGCACGGGTAGTAGTCAGCGACCCAGCCCGTTCCGGCGCTCAATCGCAATTCGACCAGGGCATGCTCTGGTGAGGGCTGGAACAGGCCGTCGGCGAGGTCGCGGGGCACGGCGAACGGCGGCGGGGCGGCGGGCACGTCCAAGACGTGCACGTACTGAATACGATCGACGCGGAATAGTCGCACCGCCTCGGCTCGGTGACACCATGCCTCCAGATACCAGTGGCCATCTGTGAGTAGCAGCCGCATCGGATCGACGTCACGCTCGGTCACTTCGTCGCGGGCCGCGCCCAGGTAGGTCAGATGCAGGCGCCGTCCGCCATCCACGCCGCGCCGAAGGCCCGTCATCGCCTGGCCGGCCGGTGCTTCCAACGCCACCGTCACGATCGGCTGCACAGGCTGCCCGCTGCCGAGAGCACTTTCCAGCTTGGCCTGCACGCGAATGAGGGCATCGCGCTCGGTGAGTCCGGGGACGTCCGCGAGGGCGCGGGCGGCAACCAGCAACGCCAGTCCCTCGTCGGTGGTTAGCCGCAGTGGCCGGTCGAGGGTTTGCGGATCCCGCACGGTCAGGCGGTCGCCCTCCAAATCGATGTCGATGAGGTCACCGGGTGAGCCGCCGGGCAGCCCGCAGCAGAACAACAACTCGATGTCGGCGCGCAGCTGATCGGGCGTAATGGCGAATGCGTCTGCTGCCGCGTCGATGCTCACCCCTGGATGGGTGCGCAGCCACGGCACCAGCGCCAGTAGGCGTGGGAGGCGTTGTAGGGCGCCGGTCATGTCGAGGTTTCGGCGAGCACGGTGAGCCGCTGCACGACGAGCTGTCGCAGCTGCGGGGGATCTTCAACGACAGCGTCCGGACCGCAACTGGTGACCAGGTCCGCCAGGCCGATGAGGTCGGCATAGGGCACGTCCAGCAGGTCAGGGTCAGATCCGACGGATGTCGCACCTCGGCGCAGCCGGTGAGCGGCCCCGGGCACCACCCGAATCCGCGCGGTACCGGCCACTTGCGGGTCATCGGGGTCGGCTGCCTGCACCAGGGAGCGCACGTCGAGATCGGCCGGAGGTTGATACGCCCCAGGGGGGCCGAAACCAACCGCGCCGGTGGTGACGCGAGAGAGCCGGAACACTCGAGGGGCCGCCCGATCCAGATCCTGACCGGCGACGTACCAATGTCCCCGCCAGCTGGTCAAGCCCCACGGGTGCAGACGCCGCGATGTCTCGGCGTTACCCGGACGGCGGTAGCCGAACCGCACCTCTTGCCTCGCAACGACCGCATCGTAGAGCGGCCCGAAGGACGGCTCGCTGGCGTCGAGCCTTGCCTCCAGCCCAGCAGGTGGTGGAATCGGTTCGATGCCTGCCGCGGAGAGCTTGGTGAGGGCGCTGCTGGTGGCGGCCGCCATCTGGGCACTAGACCAGAGCCGTGCGGCTAGCCCGAGGGCGGCGGCCTCGTCCGGGTCGAGGGTGATCTCCGGTAGGGCGTAGTCGCTGCGAGCGATGCGGTAGCCCAGCTCGTCCCCCCACAGCCCGTCGACCGGCCCGGTCTGCAGCGGGATGCCGAGTTCGCGCAGCTCCTCCTTGTCCCGTTCGAACATGCGCCGGAAGGCATCGCCGCCGGTCTCGCTTCCGTCCGGTTGGTAGCCTTCGACAAGGCGGCCAAGTTCGGCGACGGTCAGGAATCTGGGGGCAGCCATCAACGCAAGCGTGAGGTTGACCAGTCGCTCGGTCTTGGCCTGGGGCACACCGCGAACCTACCGGACCAGCGATCGTTCACATCGAGGCGATGAGCTTGTCAACCCGGTCGTCGACTGAGCGGAATGGGTCCTTGCACAGAACGGTGCGCTGGGCTTGATCGTTCAGCTTCAGGTGCACCCAGTCCACGGTGAAGTCCCGCCGCTTCTCTTGCGCACGCTTGATGAACTCACCGCGCAGCCGGGCCCTCGTGGTTTGCGGGGGAATGTTCTTGGCCGCGAAGATTTCGATGTCCCGGGCGACCCGCTGTACTTGGCCGCGACGTTCCAGCAAGTAGTAGAGACCGCGTCCCCGGTTGATGTCGTGATAAGCGAGGTCCAGTTGAGCCACCCGCGGATTTGACATCGACATGTCGTGTTTGGCGCGGTACCGCTCGATCAGCCGCTGCTTGATCACCCAATCGATCTCCTGGTCAACTTGCGAGAGATCACTGCTCTCCACTGCATGCAGGGTTCGGGTCCACAGATCTAGCACCTGCTTGACCGTGCCGTCTCCGCCTCGTCGGTCGATGAAGTCTTGCGCCTTGATCAGGTATTCTCGCTGCATTTCCAGCGCACTCGCCTCCCGCCCGTTGGCCAGCTTCACCTTGCGCCTGCCGGTCGGATCGTGACTGATTTCCCGAATGGCGCGGATCGGGTTCTCCAACGTCATATCCCGGAACACGATGTTGGCCTCGATCATCCGCAGGACCAGGTCAGTACTGCCGACTTTGAGCATCGCCGTGGTCTCGCTCATGTTCGAATCCCCGACGATCACGTGCAGCCGACGAAACCGTTCAGCATCTGCGTGCGGCTCGTCGCGAGTATTGATGATCGGTCGGCTTCTGGTGGTGGCGCTCGACACCGATTCCCAGATATGTTCCGCCCGCTGGCTCACGCAGTAGACCGCCCCGCGAGGGGTCTGCAGCACCTTGCCGGCCCCGCAGATCAGCTGACGGGTGACCAGGAACGGGACGAGGATGTCGGCGATCCTGGAAAACTCGCCATGTCGCCCGACGAGATAGTTCTCATGACAGCCGTAGGAGTTACCGGCCGAGTCGGTGTTGTTCTTAAACAGGTAGATGTCACCGGCAATCCCTTCCTCGCGCAGCCGGCGCTCGGCGTCCTGCAGCAAGCCTTCGAGGATGCGTTCCCCCGCCTTGTCGTGACTGATCAGGTCGGTGATCGAGTCACATTCAGGAGTGGCATACTCGGGGTGCGACCCCACGTCGAGGTAGAGCCGGGCCCCGTTGCGAAGGAAAACATTCGAGCTACGTCCCCAGCTCACCACCCGCCGGAACAGGTAGCGGGCCACCTCGTCAGGGGACAGCCGGCGCTGACCGCGGAAGGTACACGTGACGCCGTACTCGTTCTCCAGCCCGAAGATGCGCCGCTCCATCAGGAGCCGCCGACAGATGGAGGGGGGGTGGGCTCGTGCATGGGCTTCCAGAACTGGACATGCGCGCCGGTCCATAGCAGCAGGTAATGGAGCGTGTTGGTGGTGCCGGCGACGACCTCCCATGGACCCATCAGCGTGAAGCGGTGCCGGACCGTGTCCGGCTCGTTGACCTCACGAAAGTAGCGGCGGGTCAGGCCCATGGTGCCCGCGGCGAGCTCGTAGTGCCGGTAGTCAAACACAGCCATGAGCCACCCTCTGGAGACGACGGCCGGATCAGTACAACTAGGGCGACGCTACCCTGACGGACCGCGCTGGCTTCGATCTGGGCAGCTCATGCCGCGGGTGTTGACGTGATCACGACGCTTTCGGGCCGCCGATGTGCGGGCCGCCGATGCGGTAGCCCGGCTTCCACAGGAAGTACAGGAAGGCGCCCGCCAGTAGCAGGTGGACCGCCCACGACATGAATGCCGACGCAAGGCTCACCGAATGCATGCCGCTGCCCACTGCGGCGCTCACCTTGGTCACCACCGCGGTGCTCTGGCCGGTTGGCAGCAGACCGGCGCCGATCGCGGTCGTGACCTGCGAAGTTGCCGGGCTTGGCGCGGACGGGGCAGGCGCCGCGGGAGCCGCCACCAGCCCGGTGACCGGGCCCCACAACACGGCGAGCAGCACGAGTACGGTGACCGGGAGCTTCACCAGGGGGCCGAAGGTAGTCGTCGTCCCCCGCCAGCGGGTGTGGGTGCGGCCGGCAGCCGGGACCGTCCCCGCAGGATGCGCGGGGCGCCTGACGTGCATGGGGGCGGCCTCGACGGGCGCGAAGCACTGCCCGCACCACGCGGCGTTGACGCTCAGCCGGCTGCCGCAGGCCGTGCATCGCTCCTGCTCGGTCACCTCCACCCGTTCAGCACTCAACGGCCACTCCCGCCCCGGTGAGGGTCACGGTCGACGCCAAGACGACAACAACCCAGTGACGTTTCCGGACTGAAGGTAGGGACGCGATCACCAACCCAGCTCGACGGACGGGGCGCGCGCCTGGCCTGGAGAACCCTCGCCCTACGCGGGATCGGCGCGCGCCGGCAGCAGCTCATCCAGCCCGTCGCCGGTGAGGCGACGAAAGCTGCGGCCAGGCCGACCCCGGTCGAGGATGGCGACCTCCAGGCTGTCAGCCGTGAGGGTACGCAGCTCCCCATTGGATCCCGTCGCCCCCGCGGTCAGGGCCGTAACCGCGGCGCCGAGCGCATCGACGAGCGCCATCTGCTCACGGTGGGCGGCACGCAGGCTGGCGTTGACCGCCTCGGCCTGACCTCCGATGGCAACGCAGCCGCTCTCGTCGCCGACGGTGCCGTCATAAGTGAGGCGATAGATCTGGTCACCGTCGGCGCTCTCCCCGACCTCGGCCACGACAATCTCGATCTCGTATGGCTTGCTGTTCTCGATGAAGATGGACCCAAGGGTCTGGGCGAACGCATTAGCAAGCCCCCGGCCGCTGACATCGCGGCGGTCGTAGGCATAGCCGCGCATGTCCGCGTACCTCACCCCCGCCACCCGCAAGTTCTCGAACTCGTTATATTTGCCAACTGCCGCAAACCCGATCCGGTCATATATCTCACTGACCTTGTGCAGCGCGCTGGATGGGTTCTCCGCCACGAACAGCACGCCGCCCTCATAGCTTGATACGACGACACTTCGGCCGCGGGCGATTCCCTTCCGGGCGTACTCGGAACGATCACGGACCAGCTGCTCGGGGCTGGCATAGAATGGCATCGACACCGGTTTAGCCTCCGGGGTTGGTCAGGCGGGCCTCGACGACCGCCTGGACGACAGCGCCCACCTCGGCGTCGGGCAGCCGGCGGTAGCCAGCATTGGTGATGGTGGCGACCACCGGGTAAATACGCCGGGAGAGGTCTGGGCCACCAGTGGCCGAATCGTCGTCAGCGGCGTCATACAGCGCCTCCACCACCAGCCGCACCGCCGATTCGGCGCTGATATCGTCGGTGTACCGCTTCTTGAGCGCGCCCCGGGCGAACACCGAACCGGAACCGACCGAGAAGAAGCTGTGCTCCTCATAGCGTCCGCCGGTGACGTCGTAGGAGAAGATCCGGCCTTCCTCGCGATCCGGGTCGAAGCCCGCGAACAGAGGAACCACAGCTAGCCCCTGCAATGCCATCCCCAGATTCCCGCGGATCATGGTGGCGAGCCGGTTCGCCTTCCCGTCAAGGGACAGCACCCGGCCTTCAATCTTCTCGTAATGCTCGAGCTCGACCTGGAACAGGCGCACCATCTCATGGGCCACCCCAGCGGCCCCGGCGATGCCGATCGCGGAGAACTCATCTGCCGGGAAGACCTTTTCGATGTCCCGCTGGGCGATGACGTTCCCCATCGTGGCCCGTCGGTCGCCCGCGACGACGACACCCCCCGCGCAGGTGACCGCGACGATCGTGGTGCCGTGCCGGACAGCGTCGGCGGGGACCACCGGGAGGCCGGCGGTCGCTCCGCTGCGCCGGGCGGGCATCAGGTCCGGCGCGGCGCCGGACAGGAAGTCAGCGAAGGAGGGCAGCCCTGGCGCCAGAAAATGACCTGCCAACGGCCCGTTCACTGCCCCCCTTTTTGCACATAGCTCCGGACGAAGTCCTCAGCGTTTTCCTCGAGGACATCGTCAATTTCGTCCAGCAAGTCATCGACGTCATCGGTGAGCTTGGCGTTCCGCTCGGCTACCTCACTGGTCACCGGTGCGACGTCCACAACTTCGTCGTCTTGTTCGACCTTACGGGTGGCCCGACTCTGGCCGCCCTCGTCCTGGGTGGGCATGGCACCAACCTCCTCCGTCTGGACTGACCCTAGTCGCCCAGAGGGTCGGCGCCTCGAAACCGCCCGGCCTCATCCGCGCCCGGTGGGGGGCATCGGCGGAGGGACCGGGCTAGGTACCGGTGACGGGCCGGGGGCCGGTGTTGGCGCCGGGATCGGTCCGGGCAGCGGGTCGGGCACCGGGGGCGGACCCGGCACCGGACTCGGCGGGGTGGGCGCCACCGGTGGCGCTCCGGCCGAAAGAATGTTGACGCCGGATACAGTCATGAGACTCCTCCTGTCCTCAAGCCTACTCAATGGTTCATCCGTGCCCACTTCGAAGCCGCTCACTCGCGCTACCCAGCACCGATGAGCGCATCCACCAGTTCCTTGGCCGTGCCGCAGCGATCGAGAAGTGCACCCACGTGCGCCTTGGTCCCACGCAACGGTTCGAGGGTCGGTACCCGCTGCAACGAGTCGCGCCCGACATCGAAGATGACGCTGTCCCAGGAGGCGGCCGCGACCGACCGGCCGTATTGCGCCAAACAACGACCACGGAAATAGGCGCGCGTATCCTCCGGAGGCTCTGTCACCGCCGCTTCGATCTGCGCCGGGGACACCAGGGTCTGCATTGCCCCTCGGGCGACTAGCCGGTTGTACAGACCCTTGTCCGGACGCACGTCGGCGTATTGCAGATCGACCAGGTGCAACTTGGGCGCGTCCCAGCCGAGACCCTCACGGTCGCGGTAGGCCTCGAGGATTTTCAGCTTGGCCACCCAATCCAGCTCGGCAGCCAGCTGCCACGGGTCGGAGTCCAGGCGGGTCAGCACCGACTCCCATCGAGCAAGCACGTCCAGCGTCTGGTCGTCAGCATCATCGCCGTAGCGATCGTCAACGAACTTGCGGGCTTGCTCGCCGAACTCCATCTGCAGCTGAACCGCCGTCAGTTTCCGGCCGCCACGCAAGGTCAGCAGATGTCGCAGTGACGGATCATGCGACACGGCACGAACGCTCGCCACCGGCGCCTCGATCGAGAGGTCAACCCCGTTGTCGCGGAGCCAGCCCTCCTCGATCATGCTCAGGACCAGGGCGGTCGTGCCCACCTTCAGATATGTCGCGGTCTCAGAGAGGTTCGCATCGCCGATGATGACGTGTAGCCGCCGGTAGCGCTCCGGGTCGGCGTGCGGTTCGTCCCGAGTGTTGATGATCGGTCGCTTTAGGGTCGTCTCCAGCCCCACCTCAACCTCGAAGAAGTCTGCCCGCTGGGAAAGCTGGAAGCCCTCCCCTCGCCCGTCGGTGCCAATGCCGACCCGGCCGGCGCCGCAGAACACCTGCCGGCTGACGTGAAATGGTGTGAGGTGACGGACAATGTCCGCGAACGGGGTAGCGCGGTTCATCAGGTAGTTCTCGTGCGTGCCGTACGAGGCGCCCTTGTTATCGGTGTTGTTCTTGTACAGCTGAAGGGCGCCGGTTCCCGGCACGCTGGCCGCACGCACAGCGGCCTCGGCCATCACGCGTTCACCCGCCTTGTCCCAGCGCACCGCGTCGAACGGATTCGTGGATTCGGGGGCGCTGTATTCGGGGTGGGCGTGGTCCACATAGAGGCGGGCGCCGTTGGTGAGAATCACATTGGCAAGACCGAGGTCCTCGTCGTTGGCCGGGGCATCCATGGCGCCGCGGACGATGTCCATCTCGAACCCGCGCGCGTCCCGCAGGGGGTTCTCCTCTTCAAAGTCCCAGCGCGCCCGCCCGGTGGATAACCCCAGGCCGGCAGCGTATGCGTTCACGACAAGCGACGAAGTCATCATCTGGTTGGCGCCCGGCTGCGTGGGCTGCGAGACGCCATATTCGGTCTCGATCCCGACAACGCGCCGCACGCTCATGGGCCCAAGGGTAGGCCGTCATGCGCCTACAGGTACTGACCGGTACCCGGAACGGTGTCGATATGGCGCCCGGCCTCGGTACCCTTCGATCCGGTGACAAGGGTCCGGATGTAGACGATCCGCTCACCCTTCTTCCCCGAGATTCGGGCCCAGTCGTCTGGGTTCGTCGTGTTGGGCAGGTCCTCGTTTTCCTTGAACTCATCAATGCACGCGGCGAGAAGGTGCTGCATCCGCAGCCCCTTTGCCGCGGGGTCCGAGGCGGCCTCCAGGAACGCCTTGATGGCCATCTTCTTGGCCCTATCCACGATGTTCTGGATCATCGCCCCGCTGTTGAAGTCCTTGAAGTAGAGCACCTCCTTGTCGCCGTTTGCGTAGGTGACCTCCAAAAATCTGTTCTCATCGGTCTCGGAGTACATACGTTCCACGGTCCGCTGGATCATGGCGGATACCGTTGCCGCGCGGTCCCCCTGATGCTCTCGCAGGTCATCGACGTGCAGCGGAAGGTCCTCATTGACGTAGATCCGGAAGATGTCCCCTGCGGACTCAGCGTCCGGACGCTCAATTTTGATCTTCACGTCCAACCGACCGGGCCGGAGGATCGCCGGGTCAATCATGTCCTCACGGTTGGAGGCACCGATGACTATGACGTTCTCAAGCCCCTCGACGCCGTCGATCTCGCTCAGTAGCTGCGGAACGATGGTGGTCTCCACATCGGAGGACACCCCCGAACCACGGGTTCGAAAGATCGAGTCCATCTCGTCGAAGAAAACGATGACGGGCGTGCCCTCGGAGGCCTTTTCCCGGGCCCGCTGGAAGATCAACCGGATGTGTCGTTCGGTCTCGCCGACGTATTTGTTAAGCAGCTCGGGACCCTTGATGTTCAAAAAGAACGCACGACCGTCCGGCTTGCCGGTGACCTCGGCGACCTTCTTCGCCAGCGAGTTGGCTACCGCCTTGGCGATGAGCGTCTTGCCGCACCCGGGAGGGCCGTAGAGGAGCACACCCTTCGGCGGGCGCAGCCTGTGCTCCCGAAACAGTTCGGCATGTAAGTAGGGCAGTTCAACGGCGTCCCGGATCATCTCGATTTGCTCCCGGAGTCCCCCGATCTGCTCGTAGTCGATGTCGGGCACCTCCTCCAGGACGAGTTCCTCGACCTCGGATTTCGGAATTCGCTCGTAGGCCAGGCCGGAACGCGGCTCGATCAGCAGCGAATCTCCCGCTTTGAGTGGTTCCCCAATCAGGGAGTCCGCCAGGCTCACTACGCGCTCGTCATCCGTGTGACCGATGACCAGCGCACGGTCGCGCATTCCGGCGGGCCCATCCAGCAATTCTTTGATCATGACGACGTCGCCGTGTCGCTCGAACTCCAGCGCCTCGACGATGTTCATCGCCTCGTTGAGCATGACCTCTTGTCCCTTGCGCAGCTGCTCGACTCCAAGGCCCGGCGAGACACTCACGCGCAATTTGCGTCCGCCGGTAAAGATGTCAACCGTGCCGTCTTCGCGTGCGCCGAGAAAAACGCCGTATCCAGAGGGTGGCTGAGCCAACCGGTCGACCTCTTCTTTGAGCGCGACAATCTGGTCACGAGCCTCCCGAAGGGTCGAAGCCAGCCGCTCGTTCTGTCCGGTGACGTGCGATAGCGCATGCTGCACTTCCCCGAGCCGCTCCTCGAGCGCCCGCTGAGTTCGGGGCGATTCGGTCAACCGCCGCCGCAGCAGGGCGACCTCCTGCTCGAGGTAGGACACCTGCGCCATGAGGTCGGCTGCGCCGCGCGCGCTGTGGCCGCCCAGCCCCCGGCCGGCACCACCACCGGTGTCGTCGGACACGATCCACCTCCCAGCTCGAGCCTGACGAAAGGTGTTGTCGTCCCGGGAAATCCGGATCGGGACGCCTTCGGCCTGCCTAGCCTCACCTTACCCGCGCGGTGTCCCGCACCTGCGGGGGAACGTCATCGCGGCGTGGCTCACCCCGCTGGCGGCGTCGTCCGGGGCCCAGCCTCGGGATGAGGCAGGCTTATTCGTGCCTCGCCACGGGCTGGGCGCCCTTCGCCGGTCGGCGCCGCCGAGGTGGAGCCGTCACGCCCGGCGCCAACCTCCGTGCGGTCAGCAGGAATCCGGTATGACCAATCATGCGGTGCTCTGGGCGCACGGCCAGACCCTCCACGTGCCAGCCGCGGACGAACGACTCCCACGCGGCCGGCTCGGTCCAGCCACCGGCTTCCCGCAGGGCCTCGACCGTTCGGGACAGCTGGGTGGTCGTCGCAACGTAAGCACAAACGACGCCGCCGGGAACGAGCACCTCGGCGGCAATCGCGAGCACCTCCCAGGGTGCCAGCATGTCCAGCACAAGGCGCTGGGCGGTGACATCGCTTACGTCGGCCAGGTCCCCGTCACGAAGGTCCCAATTCGGCATCGGACCGCCGAAGAAGCGTTCGACGTTGCGGCGGGCCACCACGGCGAACTCCGGGCGCCGCTCGTAGGAGACCAGCCTCCCGGCCGGCCCCACCGCCCGCAGCAACGCGCAGGAAAGCGCCCCTGACCCGGCGCCCGCCTCGAGCACGCTGGCCCCCGGGAAGATGTCGGCGTATCCCACGATGGCAGCGGAATCCTTCGGGTACACCACGGTCGCCCCGCGCGGCATGGACAAGACGAAGTCGTGCAGCAGCGGGCGCAGCGCTAGGTACGCGGTTGCGCCGGTGCTGGTCACCACCGATCCCTCCGGCAGACCGATGAGGTCGTCGTGCTCCAACGCGCCCCGGTGGGTGTGAAATTGCTTGCCGGGCTCCAACCGAATCGTGTGCAGCCGACCCTTCGGATCGGTCAGCTGGACGCTGTCCCCTGACCGGAACGGGCCGGTGGCGGTAACCGGGCCGGTCACGCCGTAGCCACGGCACCGGGACGCGGTGAACGCAGCACGGCCGCCACGTCTGCCGTCCGGAGCACCCCCACGAGCCGGCCGGCATCCAGCACCACGTACTCGGGGGCGGGCTCGCGCCGCAGCGCGTCCATCAGCGCCTCGCCGGACAGGCGGGCATCGAGGATCGCGGCCGGCGAAATCCTGTGGACCACGCTGGACAGCGACACCCAGGGACGGCGCTGCGGGGGTACCTGGGCGAGCAAGGCATCAGAAAGGACGCCGGTGGGTGCCTCCTGCGCCCCCAACACCACGGTGGCGCAGCCCGCCGCCGCAGCCCGTCGCAGTGCCTCGGCAAGCGGAAGGTCGGTCACCGCAAGGAAGGCGGGCCGCGCGAGCCTTCCGGCAACCACGAACGGCAACCGCCTGGCCACCACCGCTCCCCGCAGGGCGGCTTGAGCTTGCACGCCAATGAAGCCGGCAACGAGCAGGGTGAATAGCCAGAACTGACCGCCCCGGCGGGCATCGTCGATGGCGAGGGCACCGGTAGCCGCCGCCGCGACCAGACCGCCGTAGCCGGCCGCCCGCAACCCGGAGACCTTGTCCCCGGTCAAGCCCCACACACCTGCTCGCAGGATCTGGCCGCCGTCCAGGGGCAGTCCCGGCAGCAAGTTGTAGGCGGCCAGTAAGGCGTTGGCCAGCGCCAGGCGAAGCGCCAGTGCGTGCGGGATGGTTTCGGGGTCCGTGGCGATCCATACCAGGGCGGCCGGAGCGCCGATCAGTAGGTTGACGACCGGCCCGGACACCGACACCCAATACTGCGCCCGAGCGGTCATCGGCTCGCTCGCAAGCCCGGTCACCCCGCCCAACCCCCACAGGTCGATGCCGCTGACCTCGATGTGCAGGCTCCGCGCGACCAGCGCATGCGCGAGTTCGTGCAGCGCGACGCTGATGAGCAGGAGCACCCCCAGCAGGACCGAAAGAACGTCCACGCCGGCAGAAGACACCCGGGGAAGCTCCACGCGTAACGGGGCGGCGACGCTCAAGGCCACCAGCACACCCAGGAACAAAAAGCTCACATGCAACCGGATCGGAACCCCGCGCGGCCGACCGAGCGAGATGCCCCCCCGCATGCCCACGGAGCGCTGCCCCTTACGGGGCGGGAGGTCGCTCACACCCCGATGTTACGGGGCAGCGCGGCACTCGGCCCCGCAACGGGCCGCGTCAGCTAGGGGGTCGGGCGCGCAGGACCGCAGCAACCAAACCCTCAACGTCGGCAGTCGCATGCAGCACGTCGTAGGCCGCCACGGTGCAGACCTCTTCGAGCGCCTCGAGCGCGGCGCTGCTCACGGCAACCCGGGCGCCAGTTCGCAGCAGGGGGCGAAGGGCGGTCAACAACCGGCTGCCCGGCCGCGCCGCGAAGGCATGTGTGACGGTCCCGGCCCGCAACGCCGCCGGTAGGCCATCGAGTAGCGCGGTAGGCCGTGCGGACACCACGACGCCGCCTCGCCCGGCCGCCGCGGCGGCGGCCCGGCTCACCGTGGCACCCGGCGTGAGGTCGAGAACGACAGCGCCCTGACGCACCCCCGCAAGCGCGAGCAGGGTTACCAGCAGACCAGACCCCGGCGGTTGGGAGCCAATACGCCCAGCGGCTGCCGATGGGCGCACGGGTACCGGTGCTCTCACCATCTCGTGCACCCGCAACCCCCTTGCTCGCCTTCCCGGCCAGGCTCGTGCCAGGCCACCGTACGGCCCCTCGCCGAAACCTCGTCAACACCGGTGTGACCTACCAGGGTTGTCGGCGGCCAGTCGTACGGTCTGTTGGTGCCCCAGCCGCTTTTCGTCACCGACCTCCCGCCGACTGGCCGGGAGGGCCCCGTGGGCCCTGCGGGGCCGGAACCGGCGCCGACGCATTCGCTTTCGCCATCCCGCGCCGCCGACTTCAAGGCGTGCCCGTTGCGTTACCGGTTTCGAGTGGTCGATCGGCTGCCGGAACCACCCAGCGCGGCCGCGGTCCGGGGGACCCTCGTGCATGCGGTGCTCGAGCGGCTTTTTGACCTGCCAGCCGGGCAGCGCACGGTGGAGCTGGCCTGCGCCCTGCTGCCGGCGCAGTGGGCAATACTGCGGGCGGAGGAACCGCGGGCCGCCGAGCTCTTCGCGGCGAGGGGTGCTGGCGAATCGGCGCCCGACGATGGCAAGATCGGGGCAGACGAACGGGCCTGGCTTGCCTCCGCCGAGCCGCTGCTGGCCGGCTACTTCGCCCTCGAGGACCCGCGTCGGCTGCAACCGGAAAGCCGGGAGGAGTACGTCGAGGCCACCATGGCCAACGGGCTGGTGCTGCGCGGGGTGATCGACCGCGTGGACGCCACCGCCGACGGCGCCCTGCGGGTTGTGGACTACAAGACCGGCCGAGCACCGACCGAAGCCTGGGAGGCCAAGGCGCTGTTCCAGCTCAAGTTTTACGCTCTCGTGCTGTGGCGGACTCGGGGCGTAGTCCCGGCTGTGCTGCAGTTGCTGTACCTCGCCGATCGGCAGCGCTTGAGCTACACCCCCGAGCCGAGCGAGCTCGTGGCCTTCGAGCGACAGTTGCTGGCGCTGTGGCGTGCCATTGCGACCGCCCTTGACACCGGCGATTTTCGGGCCAACAAGGGCCCGCTCTGCGCCTACTGCGACCACCAGTCGCGCTGCCCGGCATTCGGGGGCACCCCGCCCCCCTACCCGCGGGCCGGCCCTGGCGCCGTGGTGCTGCCCATCGTGGCGGGCAGCGGCGCACAGCCGATCCCGCCACCCTCGCCAATACGGTGAACCCATGAATGCTCCGGGCACACGAGGCGCAGGCGCGGGAGGTGCGCTTGCGCGGGCGTCGGACACCTCGCCTTCGGGCCGCGAGCGGATCCTCGGGGCGGCGCTGGCGCTGTTTGGCGAACTCGGCTTCGCCGGCACGAGTGTGCGGCAGGTGGCCGCGGCCGCCGACGTCTCAGCTCCGCTCGTCCTGCACCACTTCGGCTCCAAGCAGGGGCTACGGAAGGCAGTGGACGCCGAGGTCATGGCACGCGTGGAACGCGCGCTGGATGCCGGCCTGGCCGACCTACCAGCCGATGAGGGCACCCTCGCTGCCCGGCTCCTCGCCACCCAAGGTCAGCTGGTCCTGGACACCGGGCTTCGCGCGCACGTACGGCGCAGCATCCTGGAGGGGGGAACCGCGGGGGATGCGCTGCTCCGCCGGGCTTGGGAGGTTGCCAGCAAGGAAGTGTCGACGATCCTCGCAAGCGGGCGCGCTCGACCCGACCTGGATGTGCAAGAAACCACGCTGCACCTGCTGTTGTTGATCTTCGGCCCCTGGCTCTTATCCGGTCTCGATGGGCTGCTCGAGGCGCCGGCCTACTCGCCGACCGGAATCGAACGCCGGCTACGGGCCAGCGTCGGCCTGGTCAGCCATGGAATACTTGACCGCTGAACGGCCGTACAGCAACACTGGGACTAAGAACCGACGTGGAGGAGCACCCATGGCCAGCTTGCGTGTGAACTTTCCAACAATGCCGACGTTTGACTCAACCGCTGACGAGCGCCAGCACCGCAAGGTGCGGCTGGCAGCTGGCTTTCGGATGTTCTCCAAGGCCGGGTTCGACGAGGGCGTTGCCGGCCACATCACTGCCCGTGACCCCGAATTCACCGACACCTTTTGGGTCAATCCGTTCGGTCTGCACTTCTCGCTGGTCAAGGCCAGCGACCTGATCCGCGTCGACCACGAGGGCAACGTCGTCGAGGGCAGCTGGCCGGTGAATGGCGCTGCCTTCGCGATCCACAGCCAGGTCCACGCCGCGCGGCCGGATGCGGTGGCCGCCGCGCACAGCCACTCGGTGCACGGCAAGGCCCTTTCGACGCTGGGGGTCACCCTCGCGCCCATCACCCAGGATGTGTGCGCCTTCTACGACGATCATGCGCTGTTCGACGATTTCACCGGCGTCGTGCTCGACGTCGAGGAGGGCAAGCGCATCGCGCACGCGTTGGGTGACAACAAGGCCGTCATTCTGCGCAACCACGGGCTGCTCACGGTCGGTCATAGCGTCGACAGCGCGGTGTGGTGGTTCATGACCATGGAGCGTTCCTGTCAGGCACAGCTGCTGGCGATGGCGGCCGGAACACCCGTACACATCTCACCCGACAACGCGAGACTCACCTACGGGCAGGTCGGCAGCGAACTCGCCGGTTGGTTCCAGTTTCAGCCCCTGTTCGAGCGCATCCGCCGCGAGCAGCCTGACCTGCAGGACTGAGGCCGCCGGGTCAGGTCCGGTTCACCCGCGAAACCAGGAACGCAGCCCGGCAAGCGACACCTCGGTGAGGGAAGCCACCGGGCGCCACCCCGGCTCGGGTTCCCCCGCACCCGAGACCGAGGGGCAATACAGCACCCGAGCACCCGCGACCGCACCGCTGCGCGCCCCGGTCGGCGAGTCCTCAAGCACCACACAGCCCCCAATCGGGACGCCGAGCCGCTGCGCGGCACTCTCATAGGGCTCAGGGTCGGGCTTGCCCCGAGCAACCTCATCCCCGGCGACCGAGACGGCGAAAGGATGACCGGGCAACCCGGCAAGCACGGCATCCACCAGTACCCGGTATGACGAACTGATCAGCGCCTGCGGGATAGCCGCAGCGGCCGCCTCCGCCAACAGCTCCCGCGCCCCCGGAAGCACCGGCACCGACACGGCCAACAGCTGAGTCATCCGTCCCAGCAGGAAGGCCTGCACCTGCGGGACACTTGCCTGCGCGGCAACGGCGGAAGCACCCCCAAAACGAATCATCATCGGCACGGACACGTCCAACCGGGTGCCGACCATCGCTGCCTTCATCTCGGGGGTGAACGGCACCCCCCAACCCGCGAACAACTCCCGCTCGGCGATCGTCCAGACCGGCTCGGAGTTCACCAGCAGCCCATCCATGTCCCACAGCAGCGCTGCCGGACCCGACGCCGGCCGGTGCTGCCACCTAGCGAGCATCCCGCGCAGCAACGACGGACCGGTACCCGGATCCCATGGCTTGGTGCTCACCGCACCACCCGCTGGTACTCGTGGGCGTGCCTCGCTCGCGGGTACGGGCACCGCTCACCGCGCATTGAAGTACTTCGCCTCAGGGTGATGCACGATGATCGCGCTGGTCGACTGCTCGGGATGCAGCTGGAACTCCTCGGAGAGTTCCACGCCAACGCGACCGGGGTCTAACAGCCGGAACAGCTGGGTCTGATCCTCCAGATTGGGACAGGCTGGGTAGCCGAAGGAGTACCGCGACCCCCGGTAGGCCTGATGGGCCAGGATCTCATCCACCTGCTGGGAGTCCTGCGCCATCAGCCCCAACTCCTCACGGACCCGCTTATGCCAGTACTCGGCGAGCGCCTCCGTGAGCTGCACCGAAAGCCCATGCAACTCGAGATAGTCCCGGTAGGAGTCGGCCTCGAACAGTTTTGCCGCCACCTGGGAGATGCGGTTGCCCATCGTGACCACATGGAAGGCAACCACGTCCGTCTCGCCAGAATCCTTGGCCCGGAAGAAGTCGGCTAGACAAAGCCGGCGGTCACGACGCTGGCGGGGGAAGCTGAAACGCTCCCGCTCGCTCCCGTCTTCCGCCAGCACGACAAGGTCCTCACCCTCGCTGTAGCAAGGAAAGTATCCGTAGACGACCGCCGCCTCAAGGATGTTCTCGGTGTGCAGGCGGTCGAGCCACGCCCGTAACCGCGGGCGCCCCTCGGCGGCGACCAACTCCTCGTAGGAGGGGCCGCTCCCACCGCGGGAGCCGCGCAGCCCCCACTGCCCCATGAACGTTGCCCGCTCGTCGAGCAGTGCCGCGTAGTCGGCCACCGGCACCCCCTTCACCACCCGGCTTCCCCAAAAAGGAGGGGTAGGCACCGGCACGTCGGTGGCCACGTCGCTGCGGCCGGCGAAATCCGGCTCGTCGACCTCGACCCGGGGCACCGGACGACGCCGAGACCGGGCCGGCACGTGTCCTGGCTGCGCGCTGGCCGGCACCGTCCCGCGCCGCGCGGCCATCAGCGCGTCCATCAGCCGGAGGCCCTCAAAGGCATCACGCGCATAACGAACATCTCCGTCGTAAACCTCCGAAAGATCGTACTCCACGTAGGACCGGGTGAGGGCCGCCCCGCCAAGCAGCACCGGGGTGGCGATCCCCCGGGAGTTCATCTCCTGCAGGTTCTCCTTCATGACAACAGTGGATTTGACCAGCAAGCCGGACATGCCGATGGCGTCGGCGCGATGCTGCTCGGCGGCGTCCAGAATCGCCGTGATCGGCTGCTTGATGCCGAGGTTCACGACCGTATAACCATTGTTAGACAGGATGATGTCGACCAAGTTCTTGCCGATGTCGTGCACGTCACCCTTGACCGTCGCGAGCACGATGGTGCCCTTGCCATCGCTGTCGGCCTTCTCCATATGCGGCTCGAGATGAGCTACCGCCGCTTTCATAACCTCGGCGGACTGAAGCACGAACGGCAACTGCATCTCGCCCGAGCCGAACAGTTCGCCGACCACCTTCATGCCGCCGAGCAGCGTGTCATTAATGATCTCCAGCGGCGGCCGGGTCAGCATCGCCTCGTCGAGGTCGGCGGCGAGGCCACCGCGCTCACCGTCGATGATGCGTCGTTCCAGACGTTCGGATAAGGGCAACGCCGCCAGCTGCTCAGCGCGGGTCGGCCCCGAGCTCGCCTCGACGTTCTCGAACAACGCCAAGAACTTGGTCAGCGGGTCGTAGCCCTCCCGGCGGCGGTCATAGAGCAGGTCGAGGGCCACCTCGCGTTGCTCATCCGGAATTCGCGACATCGGAACAATCTTGCTCGCGTGCACGATCGCCGCATCCAGACCGGCCTTCTGACATTCAGCCAGGAACACCGAGTTCAGCACGACGCGTGAGGCGGGGCGAAGACCGAAGGAGATATTGGACAGGCCGAGCACCGTTTGAACGTCCGGGTGTAAACGCTTGAGCTCTCGAATGGCCTCGACCGTGGCAAGCCCATCGCGTCGGGACTCTTCTTGGCCGGTGCCGAGCGTGAAGGTCAAACAATCGACGAGAATATCCGATTCGTTCATTCCCCACTCGCCGGTCAGGGTGGCAATCAGCCGCTCGGCGACCTCGACCTTCCACTCCGGCGTGCGTGCCTGGCCCTGCTCATCGATGCACAGCGCGACGACTGCGGCCCCGTGCTCGCGGACGATCGGCATGATCCGCGCAAAGCGTGATTCCGGACCCTCACCGTCCTCGAAGTTGACGCTGTTGACGATCGATCGTCCACCCAGCAACTCCAAGCCGGCCTCGACCACCGGCGGCTCGGTCGAGTCCAGCATGATCGGCAGGGTCGAGGCCGTGGCGAAACGGCCAACCACCTCGTGCATATCGCCAACGCCATCTCGGCCGACGTAGTCCACGCACACGTCGATGACGTGCGCGCCTTCGCGAGTTGCGCTGCGGGCGATTTCCACCACGTCATCCCAACGCGCCTCCAGCATAGAGTCACGAAAGGCCCTGGAACCGTTGGCGTTGGTACGCTCGCCGATCAAAAGCACGCTGTTGTCCTGGCGATATGGCACCGCCTGGTAAAGGCTGGCGACCGCGGGCTCAGGGTGGGGACGCCGCGGCGCGGCGCTCTGGTCGGCCACCAGGGCCACCACCCGGGACAGGTGTTCGGGAGTGGTCCCGCAGCAGCCGCCCACCAGCGTCAACCCGTAATCGCGAATGAACTGGGTGTGCGCGAGCGCCAATTCGTCGGGGGTAAGCGGGTAGCACGCTCCCCGCGGACCGAGCCGCGGTAGGCCAGCATTCGGCATGCAGGACAAGGCCAGTCCGGTTCCAGCCAGCTGCGCCAGCGTCCGCAGATGTTCGCTCATCTCGGCCGGCCCGGTGGCGCAGTTGAGCCCAATCACTTCGATGCCCAGCGGAGCCAGCGCGGTGAGCGCCGCGGCGGTCTCGGTACCCAGCAGCATCGTGCCGGTGGTCTCGACCGTGATTTGGGCCATCAGCACCGCTTCGATACCTGTCGCGTTCATCGCGCGCCGGGCCCCGATCAGCGCCGCCTTGGCCTGCAGGATGTCCTGGGCCGTTTCGATGAGGATGGCGTCGACGCCCCCCTCGAGCATGCCCCGGCACTGGGTCTCGTAGGCGTCCCGAAGGTCTACGAAGCGGGCGTGACCCAGTGTCGGAAGTCGGGTCCCGGGCCCCACGCTGCCCAGCACATACCGGGGACGCTCGGGCGTGGCTGCGGCGTCGGCCGCCTCCCGGGCAATCCGGGCGCCGGCGTGGCTCAGCTCAGCAATCCGGTCGACGATGTCGTACTCGGCCAGGTTCGCCAGATTGGCACCGAAGGTATTTGACTCGACCGCGTCGCAGCCGGCCGCGAAGTAGGCGTCGTGCACGCCACGGATGACGTCGGGCCGGGTCGCGTTGAGGATCTCGTTACAGCCCTCGAGCCCGATGAAATCGGGAAGGGCCAGTTCCCCCCGTTCGGTGGCGTCCTGCAGCATGGTGCCCATCGCGCCATCCGCGATCACGACACGGCTGGCTAGGGCTTCACGCAAGGTCTCGGACACAACGGCAGTCTACGGACCCGGCACGCTTACCGGCCTCTGCCAGGCTGCCTTCGTGTCCTCTCCTCCCGGCGCCCCCTTCGCTGGCCTGCTGACCGACCGCTACGAGCTGACCATGCTGCGCGCAGCGCTGGCCGACGGCACGGCTGGGCGACATGCCGTCTTCGAAGTCTTCACCCGGCGCCTGCCGGCCGGGCGAAGGTTTGGGGTCGTCGCCGGTACGGCCCGCATCCTCGATGCGATCGACCGGTTCCGGTTCACCGATCGCGACCTGACGTTCTTGCGGGCGGGTGGCGTCCTGGACGACCGAACAACGCAATACCTGGCTGGCTGGCGATTCGGCGGGGACATAGACGGTTACGCGGAGGGTGAACTGTATTTTCCCGGCTCACCGGTACTTACCGTCAGCGGCAGCTTCGCCGACTGCGTCATCCTCGAAACCCTGCTCCTGTCGGTTCTCAACCATGATTGCGCCGTCGCGGCTGGCGCGGCAAGGATGGTCGTGGCCGCCGGCAACCGCCCGGTGATCGAGATGGGTAGCCGCCGCACGCACGAGCGGGCGGCGGTCGCGTCCGCCCGGGCCGCCTACCTGGTCGGCTTCGCCGCGACATCCAACCTCGCCGCGGGGGCCGCCTACGGGATCCCGACCACCGGCACCGCGGCTCATGCCTTCACCTTGCTCCACGACAGTGAAGCGGAAGCCTTCCGCGCCCAGATCGCGGCACTTGGCGTCGGCACCACCCTGCTGGTCGATACCTACGACATCACCGCCGGCATCCGCAATGCCATCGAGGTCGCAGGAACGAGCCTCGGCGGCATCCGCATCGATTCCGGTGACCTGGCTGTCCACGCCCACGCCGGCCGCCGTCAACTCGATGATTTGGGGGCACGCGCCACCCAGATCGTGCTGTCCGGCGATCTCGATGAGCATGCGCTCGCTGCGCTCGGGGCGGCTCCGGTCGACGCGTACGGGGTCGGCACTGCGGTGGTGACTGGTTCCGGAGCGCCCACCGCCGGCCTGGTCTACAAACTGGTGGAGGTCGACGGTCGCCCGGTAGCCAAGCGGGCCTTCGACAAGGCCTCGGTCGGCGGCCGGAAACTCGCGGTCCGCCGGCACCGTCCCACCGGCACGGCCACCGCCGAGGTACTCGCGCTGGGCGGCGCGCCGACGGATGAGGATGGCGACCGGATCCTTCAGCTACCGCTCATACGCGCGGGGCAACCGGTTGCCGCAGCCACGTTGGACCAGTCCCGGATCCACCACCGACAAGTGATGATCACCCTGCCCTGGGACGGCCTCAAACTCTCGCCGGGGGAGCCCGCGCTCCCCACCGAAATGCAGGTAGCCGGGTCCTAGCCTGCCTCCTCGATGCAGGAATCGAGCAGGCCCAGCGGCGGCGAACCGGCCGCGAGCAGTGCCTGGTGAAAGCGGCGGTGACCATATCCGGGACCCCACCGTTGACGCGCGCGCTCGCGGGCCGCCCGGATCTCCAACTTCCCCCAGGTGTAGCGCCCGTAGGTCGGATCGAAGGTAGCGCGCTGTGCCTCGCTGCGGGCCGCTTCGCCGCGTAGGAAGGCCTCATCGGCGAACCTTCTTGCCCCGTCCTCGATGCTCATGCCGTCGGCGTGGACGCCAATGCTGACCGCGAGCCGCGTGACCCGTACCAGCGCTTCGATGGCGACCCCGACCGCGAAGCGCGGATCATTCGCCCGGAACCCCTCCTCCACGAACAGTTCCTCGACGTAGTGCGCCCAGCCCTCCACGAATGCCTCCGACAGGCAGCAACGCCGTTCGTGTGAGCCGGCGCGCCGCAGCAGGCGACCGTGCGCAAAATGGCCGGGGGTGACCTCGTGGACCGTGATCGCGGGCAGCGTCGTCCTGGAGAACACGGCCAGCCACTCCTCCTGCTTGTGGTGCGGCCAGGACGGGTTTGGCGGGGTCACGTGGTACCAGGAGGGAGCGTCCGGCTCGTAGGGGGCGGCCCAGCTCATCATCGCCATCGCCCAGGACCTCGAGGGGGGCGCCGGCCCGACCAGGCATTCCCCGTCAAGTGGCGGCAATAAATCGCGTTCCACGGTGAACGAGGTGGCCTCAGCCACCTGGGCCCGGGCCTCTGCGTAGATTTCCTCCGGCGTACTTGGGTGATCATCAAGGAGCTCAGCGACCACGTCGGCGACCGGAACCCCCGGGCGCAGCCGAGCACACCCGTCATCGAGCATGGCCCGAAGCCGGTCTCGCTCGGCCTCCGCGGCGGACGCCAGAGCGCCAAGGCTCACCGACTTGGCCTGGGGCGCCCCGAGCAGGCGCCCTAGCTTGTCGGCGCCCAACGCCGCGCTGGGATTCCCGGTCAGCTCGGCGTCTTCGACCCGGCTCACCAGTCGGCGCAGAGCCGCAAGCGCCACGGGATCATCCACACCGGCAGCCAAACCGCGAAGCGCAGGCAGCAGCGCCGTGGCCACAGGTCCCGGGATGAGATCGAGGCCGGCAAGCGCGGCATCCACGGCCCCCGGCCACGCCGAGAGGTGGGTGCTCCGCGCGCTTTGCCGGTCCGCCGGTGAGGCATATTCGCGGTCGTAGCAGGCTAGGTCCAGCGCCGTCAGGATCAACAACGGGTTCCAGCGGTGCATGGCCAATTCGTCGTAGCTGGCCCGGCCGCCGTCCTCGGCGGCGGACAGCATCGCCGCATCCAACGCATTCACCGGAGCGGGTCCGGCGCCCAACCGAGCCAGCCGGCCAGCGACGCCGGCCGGAGACAGGTCGGCGACGACGCCGTCGTACTCATGCCGCCCCAACCCCTCCCTGGCACCAGCCGGATCCATGTCCAGCAACGCCCGGAGCCGGGAGGAAAGGGGTGCCGCTAACACCGAATTCATCAACCGACCGTATGGCACCCGACGGCACGGGTGGCGTCGCCCTGGATAAGGTGGCGCCCGCGCCGAGCGTCGGAGCCGAAGCCAAGGAGGGCTCTCGTGGCCAGTTTCAGCACCGTGCTGGTGGGGACCGACGGGTCCGAATCGAGCTTCCGTGCGGTGGACCGTGCGGCCGCCCTCGCCGGCGACAGCGGGGCAACGCTGCACGTTGTCTCGGCATATCGGCCACTGCCGCCGAGGGAACGGGAGCGGGCCGCCGCCGAACTCGGCGACCTGGCGTACAAGGTGACCGGCTCGGCGCCCGCCGAGGCCGCTCTGGGGGTGGCGGTTGACCGCGCCCGAGCCGCTGGTGCTGCGAAGATCGAGACCCACGCGATCGAAGGTGACCCCGTCGATGTGCTCATCGATGCGGTCGCCCAGTTTAAGATCGAGTTGCTGGTGGTCGGGAATCGCGGGCTCAACAGCCTGGCCGGCCGGCTGCTGGGTTCGGTGCCGCAGAACGTCTCGCACAAGGCACGATGCGACGTGCTGATCGTGCACACCACGCGCTAGCGCCGCACGGTCCGGCTGGCCCTGGGTGCCGCATAGTCTTGGGCTGATGACAAGCCCCGGCGACCGCTTCGCCCTTCCGCCGCTGACCGACGCTCTGGTCCTCGCGGCCTTTGAGGGCTGGAACGACGCAGGCGAGGCCGCGAGCAACGCCCTCGTGCATCTGGCCGGGCTTTGGCACGCGGAGACGATTGCCGAGCTAGACCCAGACGATTACTACGACTTCCAGGTCAATCGACCCACCGTGAGCATGGTCGACGGGGTCAGCCGTCGCCTGACCTGGCCGACCACGCGGCTGGCGTTAGCCCACCCAACCCAGATCGACCGCGATGTTCTGCTGGTGCACGGCGTGGAACCGAACATGCGCTGGCGGGGGTTCTGTCGCGAGCTCACCGATCTGTTCCTCGCCGCGGACGCCTCCCTGGTTGTCACGCTAGGCGCGTTGCTGGCGGACAGCCCGCACACCCGTCCGGTGCCGGTCACCGGAATCGCCTACGACGCGCAGACAGCCGCCCGAATGGGGCTGGACCGCTCACGCTACGAGGGCCCGACCGGCATCGTCGGGGTGCTGCAGGACGCGTGCATCAATGCTGGGCTGCCGGCCGTGTCACTGTGGGCCGCGGTCCCGCACTACGTCGCCCAGCCCCCAGCGCCAAAGGCCACCGTGGCTCTGTTGCGCCGGATCGAGGACCTGCTCGACCTCGCGGTCGACCTGGGTGATCTTGAAGAGCAGGCCCGCAGCTGGGAAAGCACCGTCGACGAGCTGGCCGGCGAGGATGCCGACATTGCCGAGTACGTCCGGTCGCTGGAGGAGCGGGAAGTCACCGAACTTCCCGAGGCCAGTGGCGAGGCCATCGCTCAGGAGTTCGAGCGGTTCTTGCGCCGGAGGGGTCGATCTTGACGCTCGGGCCCCGCCTGGAGGAAGTTGTGGCCACAAAGTAAGGGCGGTTGGTCACAATGATGTGGCCGGCCACCCGCTAGGTGACGCTCCAGTCACCTAGGGATGTCTTGCGTCGAAGGAGCCGCAGATGTCTTCCCGCCAACGCACCGCCCGATTGCTGGCCGCACTCGCGGCCCTGCCGCTGCTGGCCACCCTGAGCAGCTGTGGAGGCTCCAGCAGCCAGGCCGGAGCCGCGCACCTGAACTGGTGGGTCTTTCCGGAGCCCGGGGGGGCCTACGCCAAGGCCGCGGCCGGCTGCAGCCAGGCCTCGGGCGGCGGCTACCAGATCACGTTGCAGGACCTGCCGACCGGCGCCGACGGACAGCGCCAGCAGCTGGTCCGGCGCCTCGCCGCCCACGACAAGGGCGTCGACATCATGGGCTTGGACGTCACCTGGACGCCCGAGTTTGCCGAGGCAGGTTGGCTGGTCCCGTTCCAGGGAGCCGATGAGGCCACGATCCGCGACGGCACCCTGCAAACCGCTCTGGACACGGCAACCTGGAAGGGCAAGCTGTTCAGCGCCCCGTTCAACACCAATACCCAGCTGCTCTGGTACCGGGACGACCTGGTGCCCAATCCCCCAAAAACGTGGGACGAGATGATCGGGATGAGCGCGCAGCTGGCCAAGCAGGGAAAGCCGCACTACGTCGAGACCCAAGGAGCCCAGTACGAGGGCTCGACCGTGCTGTTCAACACCCTGGTCGCCTCAGCCGGTGGCTCGGTGTTGAACCAAAGCGACACGGCGCCGGCGTTGGGTGACAACGCCACCCTCGCCGTCCAGACGCTGACGAACTTCGCCCACTCCCCCGCTGCCGACCCCTCGCTGGCCACCCAGAAGGAAGGCGAGAGTTCCTTGGCATTCGAATCCGGCACCGCTGCCTTTGAGCTGAATTACCCATTCATCTACCCATCGGCGAAAAAAGACGTTCCCGCCCTGTTCAAGCACTTGAAGTGGGCGCAGTACCCGCAGGTGAAGCAGGGTGAACCCAGCCACGTCACTATTGGCGGCATCGACCTGGCCGTGAGTTCATATTCCACGCATCAAGATGCGGCCCGTAAGGCGGTGGAATGCCTGCGTGGCAAGGACAACCAGATACGCAATGCGGTCGACGGCGGCTTGCCGCCCACCCTGACCGCGCTCTACACCGACCCGGCGTTGGCCAAGGACTATCCGTACGCCCAGGCGATCCAACAATCACTGCAACAGGCGAGCGTTCGGCCCAAGACGCCCTTCTACCAGAACATCTCGCTGGCGATCTCGGCCGCGGTTTCACCGGCCGGAAAGGTTTCTCCAGGCTCCACGCTGCCAGCGTTGCGTAGCGCCATTGCTGATGCGCTTGCCTCGAAAGGGTTGGTCCCATGACCCAAGCCGTAGCTACCCGAGCGGTTGGCGTCACGACCGACGCCAACCCCAAACGCGGCCTGTCCAAGGAAACTCGGGCGCAGCGCCGTTTCGCGTACCTTCTCTGCGGACCCGCGGTAGTCGTGATGATCGCCGTCACCGGCTACCCGATCGGTTATGCAATCTACCTATCCCTGCAACGCTATGACCTGCGCTTTCCCGCTGGCCACCGTTTCATCGGGCTGACCAACTACGGCACGGTCTTGAGTTCGAACCTGTGGTGGCAGGCCTTGATTGTCACGGTTGTTATTACAGCCGTCTCGGTCGCTATCGAGCTGGTCCTTGGTATGGGGTTGGCGCTGCTGATGCAACGCGCCACCTTCGGCCGTAGCCTCGTGCGGACCTCAGTCCTGGTGCCGTACGGCATGGTCACGGTGGTGGCCGCACTGTCCTGGCAATACGCCTGGACACCCGCGACCGGCTACCTGGCTGGGCTGCTCCCAGCCGGCAGCGCCCCCCTCACCAATAAGTGGCAGGCGATCGCCATCATCATCTTGGCCGAGGTGTGGAAGACCACCCCGTTCATGGCGCTGCTGCTGCTCGCCGGACTTGCGCTGGTACCGAATGACCTACTCGGCGCGGCTGTCGTGGACGGGGCCACCGCGTGGCAGCGGTTCGTCCGGATCACCCTGCCGTTGATGAAGCCCGCGATTTTGGTGGCTCTGCTATTTCGAACGCTGGACGCCTTCCGGATCTTCGACAATATCTTCGTCCTGACCAGCGGAGGAAGCCAAGGGACGCGTTCGGTTTCGATCCTCAACTACGACCAGCTGTTCACGGCCCTCAACCTGGGCGTGGGCTCGGCCATGTCGGTGATCATATTCATCGTCACCGCGATCATCGCTTTCCTGTTTATCCGCGGCTTCGGCGCCGCGGCTCCAGGCACCGACCCGAAGAAGGGATGAGGCGCTGATGGCCACGATATCGGCAACCCGAGAGTCCCCGACCCAGCGATTCGGCTGGGCCGGCGCGAACGTGATCGTGATCCTCGCCGTCGCGATCCCGGTCCTATGGATCGTGTCGCTTTCCTTCAAGACGACCGCGAGCATCCCGGATGGCAACTTTTATCCCAGCCACGTCACCCTCGAGAATTACCGGCAGATTTTCCATCTCTCGCTGTTCACCCGGGCCCTGGTCAACTCGATTTTCATTGGGCTCATCGCCACCGCCATCTCGGTCGTGCTCGGGGCGATGGCGGCATACGCGGTTGCCCGGCTGGACTTTCCGGGTAAGCAGTTGCTCATCGGGGCGTCACTGCTGGTCGCGACCTTCCCGCAGATCGCGCTCGTGACACCACTGTTCAACCTGTGGCGGACGCTGCACCTGTTCGATACCTGGCCCGGCCTGATCATCCCCTACGTCACGTTCTCGCTGCCGCTCGCGATCTACACCCTGTCCGCGTTCTTCCGGGAAATCCCCTGGGACCTGGAGAAGGCCGCGGCGGTGGACGGCGCGACCCCGTTCCAGGCTTTCCGTAGGGTGATCGTGCCGCTGGTAGCTCCCGGTGTTTTCACGACCGTGATCTTGGTTTTCATCTTTGCCTGGAACGACTTCTTGTTCGCCATCTCACTGACCGCGTCCAACAACGCGCGGACAGTCCCGGCCGCAATCGGCTTTTTCAGCGGGCCGTCCCAGTTCGCCACACCGATCGGCTCGATCGCCGCCGCTGCGGTGATCATCACGATTCCGATCGTGTTACTCGTGCTGCTGTTCCAGCGGCGGATCGTTTCCGGCCTCACCAACGGCGCTGTCAAGGGTTAAGGAGTAGGACACAATGGCCACCATTACTCTCGACGGGGTTACCAAAAGGTATGCGGACGGCGCCCTCGCCGTAAAGGACGCCAATCTGGATATCGCAGACGGCGAACTGGTGATCCTCGTCGGTCCCTCAGGCTGCGGGAAATCCACGACCCTGAACATGATTGCCGGGCTGGAGGACATCACCGAAGGCGAGCTACGCATCGACGGCAAAGTGGTCAACGAGTTGTCCCCCCGGGACCGCGACATCGCGATGGTCTTCCAGAGCTATGCGCTCTACCCGCACATGACGGTGTTCGACAACATGGCGTTCTCGCTGCAACTGGCGAAGGTCGACAAGGCCACGATCGACACTAAGGTGCGGGAGGCGGCCCAGACACTGGAGCTGACCGACCATCTCAACCGGAAGCCCGCGAACCTTTCCGGTGGCCAACGCCAGCGGGTCGCGATGGGACGCGCCATCGTCCGGGATCCGGCCGCGTTCTTGATGGACGAGCCGCTGTCCAACCTGGACGCGAAGTTGCGCGTCCAGATGCGGACCCAGGTATCCAAGATCCAAAAACGGCTTGGCACCACGATGGTCTACGTCACCCACGATCAGGTCGAGGCCATGACACTCGGCGACCGCATCGCCATCATGCGGCAGGGCATCATCTTGCAGGTCGGATCCCCCGCCGAGCTCTACACGAGCCCGACCAACCTGTTCGTTGCCGGTTTCGTCGGGTCGCCGGCGATGAACTTCCTGCCTGGTGAGCTGACCGGAGGCGGTTCGGAGCTCACGGTGAAAACCCCGCTCGGCGATTTTCCGCTGCCTGCTGAGTTGGCGCAGCGCATCATGCAGTCCGGCGGGAAGAGCGGCCAGGTCGTCGTCGGGATCCGACCCGAGCACTTCGAAGACGCGCGGATGGTGGACGCAGCGAAAAGAGACCAGGGCGTGGTGGTGACCGCCCCGGTGGACATCATCGAATCTCTTGGCGCCGATGTCTACGCCTACGTGTCGGTGGAAGGGATGCAGCTCGACAGCGAAGAGCTTGCCGAATTACGGGCCGACGCCGGTACTCAGGACCTGCCCGGCGGCGGTAGCGAGGACATCGCGGCGCGGCTCGATGGCGCCAGCCAAGTCAAGGAGGGCGACCAGCTCGACCTGTGGCTTGACCCGGCCCAGCTATACCTGTTCGACCCGGAGAGCGGCAAGAATCTGGTGGTCGCCCGCTGAATGCCTCGCCTCGATCGTGAGCGCCGCGATGGCAGCGAGATGGGCGGCGGTCAGCCGCGGCGCGCAGGATCAGGCCCGCAGATCAACACCCAGCAGGGCGTCGACGGCGTTCCGGACGAGCACAGGCGCCCCACGGTCACGGCCGCGATGAGAGGCCACGTCTTCTGCCCAGCGGTCCACCGCGGCGATTGCCCGCGGCGCGTCGAGGTCGTCAGCCAACGCCAACCGCATCTGGTCGAGCAGCGGCAGGGCGGCTGGCCCGGCGGCCCGATCCACCGCGGCCCGCCAGGCGCCGAGTCGTCGGTTGGCATTGCGCAGATCGTCGTCGGTCCATGTCCAGTCCGCCCGGTATCGATGCGCAAGCATTGCCAGCCGGATCGCGGCGGGGGCGGTGCCGCCCTGACGCAACCGAGAGGCGAGGACCAGGTTGCCGCGGCTCTTGCTCATCTTGTGGCCGTCAAGTCCCACCATGGCTTGGTGGACGTAGGTGCGGGCGAACGGCCAGCGACCGGTGGCGAGTACCGCATGTGAGGCGGAGTGCTCGTGGTGCGGGAAGATCAAATCGCGCCCCCCGCCGTTGATGTCAACGGTGGGACCGAGGTGAGCCACCGCGATCGCGGCGCATTCGATGTGCCAGCCGGGTCGGCCCGGTCCGAAGGGCGACGGCCAGCTTGGTTCGCCGGGGCGCTCGGCCCGCCACAGAACTGCGTCAAGGGGGTCCTTCTTGCCGGGGCGGTCCGGGTCGCCCCCCCGTTCGGCGGCGAGGGTGAGCATGGTCGCCCGGTCGTAGCTGCCCACGCTGCCAAAGTGCGGGTCGGCGCCGACAAACGAATAGATGTCGCCGTCGAGTTCGTATGCGGCGCCGGCCGCAAGCAACCGCTGCACCATCGCGACCACCAGGGGCACCGCTTCGCTGACGCTGACATAGGCCCGTGGTGGCACGATGCGCAACGCCACCATGTCCGCGCGGAACAGCGCGATCTCCCGGGCGGCGAGCGCACGCCAGTCCTCCCCGGTCTGCGCTGCTCGTTCGAACAGCGGATCATCAACATCGGTGACGTTCTGCACGTAGTGGACCCGATGACCGCCATCGCCCAGCGCGCGCAGCAGGGTGTCGTAGGTGAGGTAGGTGGCGGCATGACCGAGGTGCGTGGCGTCGTAGGGGGTGATCCCGCACACGTACATCGTGGCGGTCGGGCCGGGCGCGATCGGGCGCAGCTGCGCCGTTGCCGTGTCCCAGACCCGGACCGGTAGGCCGCGCCCAGGCAGGGCCGGGATCGAGGGTCCGGGCCAGGCATCCACATCCTCGACCCTAGCCGCGGGACCCGTGCGCGCCGCCTCGTCAGGGGATCGAGAAGAAGCCCGACGTGCTGCCGGGCAGCGCTTGCTGCGCCTGAGTCCAGGCGCCTAGCGCCTCACTGCCGCTGCCGAGCGCCTCGAACAGCTCTTCGGCGCGCGCGCGTTCCCCGCGCTCAAACCAGGCCTGGTGAATCCAGCCCGCTAGCGCATGGCGTTGCTCCACGGTCAGGGCCGCCCAGGTGGCCGCAGCGTCCGACGAGCCATCCAGGTGCGCGGCGAGCGGTTCGGGGAGGTCGGGCTCACGGTCCGGGGTGTTCACCTGGGCAACCTATGCCGGAAGGATGCCCCGAGGGGGCACCAGGCGCCGGAACGGTGGCGGCTGCTGCCGTCAAAACGGCGGCCACGGGATGGCTGGCCAGTCCCCGGATGGCTCGGGAAACACCCCGGACAGTTGCAGGCTGCGGACCCTTCGGGCGGTGGCGGCAAGCTCGCGCCGGGTCAGGTGCGGTGCCAAGTCGGCGCGGAGCTGGCCAGCGCCATTGAGGCCGGCGGCGAGCCGGTCGAGTAGCTCCCGCTCCTCCTCGTCGAACAGCATGCTGCGCCATCCCCACAGCACGGTGCGCAGCTTGGTCTCCTGGTGGAAGGTAAGACCATGATCACAACCGTAGACGTGGCCGCTCCCGACCGGCAGCAGATGGCCGCCCTTCCGGTCGGCGTTATTGATGATCGCGTCGAACAACGCCATTCGGCGAAGCGCCCCATGATCGGTACGGATCAGCGCCCCGAGATCGACCGACTCGTCGACATCCACCCACCACTGCACCATGCCGGTTCCGAACGGGCCGTCACGAAGCACGGTCAGGGGCGTGATCGCCCACGCGGTCGCCTCTGAGAGCAGGTAGGCGGCATACTCACGGCCGGCCAGCGTTCCATCCGGAAAGTCCCATAGGGGGCGCTCCCCACGCACCGGCTTGTACACGCAGCGGACGCTGCACCCGTCGCCGGTTACCCTGCACAGCAACGTCGCGTTCGAGGCATCGACAAGGCGACCTTCCACCTCGAGCGGAGCGCGCGTCAGTAGGTCCAGCGCGTCGCCATCGCCGAGCGGTGACTGCGCGGCCAGCTTCATGCACACATCCTCATGTCAGCGGCGGTAGCCGTTCATCCGGGGGCAGACGTGACCGTTCGGGTCCAGGGGCAGTCCACAAAGCGCGCACGGTGGCCGGCCGGCCGCGACAACCCGCTCGGCTCGCGCGGCGAAGGCAAGGGCGGCCGACGGCGATATCCGCACCCGCAGCGTGTCGGGTCCCACGTCGCTGTCGTCGTCAAGTTCGGCGGGCTCCCCCTCGGCCTGCGCTTGCGCCTCGATGACGACCATCGAATCCCCGACCTCAAAGCCCAGTGCCAACGCGGACGCGCGGAATTCTTCCTCCACCGGGCTGTCCAGCGGGGCGACGTCCTCCAGCGCCCGCGGCGCGCCGACCGGGACGTCGATCCCCCGTCGACGCACCTCCTCGAGAAGCTCGGTCACCTTCTCGGCCAGCAACGACACCTGCGTCTTCTCGAGGGCAATCGACACCGTGCGCCCGGCGCCTGTTGCCTGGATGTAGAACGTGCGCTCGCCGGGCGCACCCACGGTGCCCGCGACGAAACGTTCGGGTGGGTCGAACAGGAAGACCTGGCGCATCCGCCCAGCCTAGGCGAGGTGCCGATGCCCGCGGCCCGCTCGCACCAGGTACCTCTCAGCCCCCACCTCCCACCGCGCCGTCGCTGGACGCTTTCCGTTTCCTGCGCTTGCGGGTAGGTGGAATCAGCGACGCGATGTCCCCCGCGGTGTCGTTGAGCTTGACGACAAACGGTCGCATCGAGGTGTAGCGAATGACCGTGACCGAGCACGGTTCGGCGGTGATCCGCTGGAACAGGTCCAGGTGCATACCGAGCGCGTCGGCAACGATGGCCTTGATCACGTCGCCGTGGCTGCAAGCAAGCCACACCGCGTCCTCGCCGTGAGTGGCGGTGAGGCGGCGATCCCAGTCCCGAACCCCGGCAACAGCCCGGCCCTGGACCGCGGCCAGGGATTCGCCGTCGGGGAAGACCGCAGCTGAGGGGTGGGTTTGGACCACCTTCCACATGGGGTCCTTGGCCAGGTCCTTGAGGCTGCGCCCGGTCCAGGATCCGTAGCGGCATTCGGCGAAACGGTCGTCGGTAATCAACTCAGTACCGTCGTGTCCCGCGGCAACGATGATGGCCGCGGTGTCCTGGCAGCGTTCCAGCGGGCTGCTCACCATTGCCGCGAACGGCACCGGGGCCAGCCGCGCGGCGAGCGCCTCGGCCTGGTTGGTGCCCCGCTCATCCAGGTGCAGCCCCGGGGTCCACCCGGCGAGCACCGGCCCGGTCATGGCGGTGAGCCCGTGCCGCACGATTACCAGGGTGGTCACGGACGAACGCTACCTGGCGGTCAGTCGCCGACAGCTGCGGAGTCCAGGGCGGCGGCCACCGTCCGCAGGGTGTGCCGGCGCTCGTCTAGCGTCGGGGCGTAGGTGGAGATGGTCAGCGTGGTCACCCCCGACTCGGCATAGGCCTGCAACCGGTCGGCGATCCGGTCCTTGGGCCCAACCAGGGCAGTCTGATCGATGAACTCGAACGGGACGGCCGCCATCGCCTCTGCCTGCTTCCGGTCCAGGTAAAGGTCCTGGATCTTATCGGCTGCCGCCCCGAAACCCATCCTGGTCGCCTGTGCGTGGTAGAAGTTTTTCGCCCGGCTGCCCATCCCCCCGACATAGAGGGCCGCGTAAGCCCGAATCGGGTCGGCGCATGCCGCGACGTCGTCACCAATATTGACGGGTACGGTGGGCACCACGTCAAAGCCCTGCATCGTCAGGCCGGCCTTCTGCCTACCCGCGGAAATGTGCGCGAGGCCGTCGGCCGCGAACTCGGGGCTGAAGAAGATCGCCAGCCAGCCGTCGGCCTTCTCCCCGCACAGCTCCAGGTTCTTCGGGCCCACCGCGGCGAGGTACATCGGAACCGTGTCCCGGACCGGGTGCACGATCAGCTTCAACGCCTTCCCCGGGCCATCGGGCAGCGGCAGCGTGTAGTGCTTGCCCGCGTAGCTGACGCGTTCGCGGCGCAGGGCCATTCGCACAATGTCGATGTACTCGCGGGTGCGACCGAGCGGGGCATCAAAACGTGCCCCGTGCCATCCCTCCGACACTTGTGGCCCTGACACACCGAGCCCGAGCCGAAACCGGCCACCGGAGAGGGTGTCCAGTGTCGCCGCGGTCATCGCGGTCATCGCGGGCGTGCGGGCGGGGATCTGGAAGATGGCGCTTCCCACGTCGATCCGCTGGGTGTGCGCCGCCACCCAGGTCAGGACGGTGGCGGCGTCCGAGCCGTAGGCCTCCGCCGCCCACACCACGGAATAGCCCAGGCTGTCCGCCTCCCGCGCCAACGCCAGGTTGTCCGCGTCGTTGCCGGCACCCCAATAGCCGAGGTTGATTCCAAGCTTCATTGCCCCGCCCCTCCCCCGACGCACCTCGGCGGACACGCCAAGGACCGAACACGGTTCGGCCGGCAGCGTAGCCGTAGGCTCGGGCGCCATGCAGACCCGCCACGCGGGCTCGACGGGCCTCATCGTCTCCCGCCTAGCCCTAGGCACGATGACCTGGGGCCTTGGCACCGACGCAATGGAGGCGGGCGCGCAGCTCGCCTCCTTCCGCGAGGCGGGGGGCACCTTGGTGGACACGGCCGCCGGCTACGGCGGCGGCGCCGCCGAACAGATCCTCGGTGACCTGATGAACTCCTCGGCGGCCGACGACCTCGTCGTGGCGACGAAGGCGGGTATCTCCCGACGCACCGGCGAACGGGTGATCGACACCTCACGCCGTGGGCTGCTGGATGCCCTTGACGGTTCGCTGCGGCGGCTGGGCCGTGATCACGTCGACCTGTGGCAGGTGCACGCCTGGGGCAACGCACCCCTCGACGAAACCCTGTCCGCGCTGGACGGCGCGGTGGCCACCGGACGGGCCCGTTACGTCGGGATCAGCAACTTCAACGCCTGGCAGACCGCCGCGGCCGGCACCTGGCAACGTGCGTGGCCCGGGCGCACCCCGCTGGCGTCCACCCAGATGGAGTACTCCCTACTGCGGCGTGCGGTAGAAACCGACGTGATCCCCGCCTGTCGGCACCTTGGCCTTGGCCTGCTGGTCTGGTCTCCGCTGGCCGGGGGGGTACTCACCGGCAAGTACACCGGCGGCATCCCGGCGAGCTCGCGCGGCGCGAGCGACGAGTGGCGCGCCCGGGTGTCGGGATATCTCGACGAGCGGGGCGCCGCCGTCGTGGATGCGGTGACGACAGCCGCAGACGGGCTAGGCGTCACGCCGCAGGCGGTCGCGCTCGCCTGGGTCCGCGACCGGCCGGGCGTGACGGCGGCGGTCGTGGGTGCCCGCACGGCCGCGCAGCTGTCCGCCAGCCTCGACGCCGAACGATTGGAGCTGCCGGCCGCGATCGGTGCCGCGCTCGACGACGTGAGCAACTGATCGCTTGGAGCAACAGGGGTACGTCCCGGACGGTTTACTTGCCGCGTTCGCCGACGCTGGACTGTGGCACGGGTTCCCGCGTGGCGTGATCGGGGCGCTGGCCGCCACGCCGCTGCGCTCCCCGGAGGACGTCACCGGGTCCGCCCTCGCGGCGCTGCCAGGCATCGGGCACATCCGGGCGGCGCGCCTGGCGAAGGCACTGTCGGACGGCGCGGAGGTGTGGGATGTGGCGTCCTTGCTGCACGCCGCCGGGTTACCGCTTCGGTCGGCGGCGCGCCTTGCCAGGGAGGCGGGGCCGGGCGCCGGTCAAGCGCTGCGAACCGACCCATGGCGGTTCCTTCTCGTGCCCGACAGCCGGCTCGAGCATGCAGACCGGCTCGCCGCCAGCCTCGGCCTTGGCCGCGATCACGCGGCCCGGGGGCCAGCGGTGGCTGCCCACCTGCTGGCCGGCAGCGCACGCCAGGGCCACACCGCCCAACCGATCGCAGCCGTGAGGATCGCCGCCACCAGGCGCGGGGTGCGTGAACCGGATGCGGCCATCGCGGCAGCGCTGACCCGCGGCATCATCATCGAGGACGGCGGTAACCTGTCACTGCTGCGGTATGCAACAGCCGAGGAGGAGCTCGCCGAACATCTGGCCCGGCTGGTCCGCACCGCGAATCGATGGTCGGGCGCGAGCGTGGCGAAGGTTGCCCGGCACCTCGATGGCACCCAGCGCGCCGCGGTCCGCTTGGCACTCGGTCAGGGTGTCAGCCTGCTCACCGGAGGCCCCGGCACCGGTAAGTCGCGCACCGTGGCCGCTCTGGTTGCGGTTGCGGACAGGGCCGGCCGCACCGTCGCCCTCGCCGCGCCAACGGGCCGGGCAGCCAAGCGGCTCGAGGAGCTCAGCGATGCCCCGGCCTCGACGCTGCACCGACTGCTCGGCGCGGAGGGGATCACCGGGGAGTTCAGCCGCGGCCGGGGCTGGCCGCTGGACGCGGATCTGGTCGTGGTCGACGAGGCGTCGATGCTGGACGCGGAGTTGGCGGCAGCCCTGCTGGCCGCGTGCGCGGACGGCACTCACCTGCTCCTGGTCGGCGATCCGGCTCAACTGCCCTCCATCGGCGCCGGCCGGGTGCTCGGGGACCTGCTGGATACCGAGCTGTTGCCGACCACCGCCCTCACCACGCTGTACCGCCAGGATGCCGGTGGCGCTATCGCCCGGCTGGCAACAGCGGTGCGGGGCGGCGAGCTACCAGCCGTGGACGATCCGACCCGGGAGGTCGTCGTCGTGCGAGCAGGTAGCAGCGCAGAAGTGGCGCATCGGGTGGTTCAGCTGGTGACCGACTCCATCCCCCGTGCTCTGGGTATCCCCGCCGCCGACGTGCAGGTCGTGACCCCGGTTCACCGCGGGGACGCCGGAACGCTGACTCTGAACACCGCGCTCAAAGCTCACCTCAATCCGGGACCTGGCACGCATCGCGGCTTCGACCCGGGCGATCGGGTGGTGGCGTTGGCGAACCGCCCCGAAGCCGGGTTCACCAACGGCGAGGTAGGGACAGTCCTGGGTCGCGGCGACGGGGCGGGGCTGCGGGTGGCCTTCACGACGGGCGAGGCGCAGGTGCCCGGGGACGCGGTCGGGGAGCTGACCCTGGGATTCGCGATCACTGTCCACCGGGCGCAGGGAAGCGAGTGGCCGGCGGTGGTCGTTGCGGTGCCCACCGAGGCGGCCGGGATGCTGTCCCGGCCGCTGATCTACACGGCGCTCACCCGCGCCAGGCAACACCTCTCGCTGGTGCCATGCGTGGGACCGGCGCTCACCCGAGCGGTGGCCGCCGTGGGTGCCGCGCCACGCGTAACCCGACTGCAATCGTTGCTGGCGAAGGAGATGCCGAAACCCGGCCGCGCCGGGCCGTAACCTGGGACCGTGACCGCCACGCGCCAGCCCGTCCGGCCGCCGGTTTCCGCGCGCGGCGAGGTGGCCTCGGACGGGCGACGGCACCGACTTCTGGTCGGGGCTGTGGTCTTGACGGTGGCGGCGGCCATCGCGCTGCGCCTGGTCTCCTCCGGTGAGCTCTGGCTCGATGAATCGCTGTCCGTTCAGATCGCTCGCAAGCCGCTCCCGCAGCTGTTCGCCGCGCTGCGCCAGGACGGCGCCCCACCGCTGTACTACCTGCTCCTGCACGGATGGATGGCGGTGTTCGGTACCGGCACCTATGCGGTCAGGGCACTGTCTTCGGTGATCGGCATCGTCACCCTGCCGCTGGCATACCGCACCGGGAAGCGACTCGGCGGACGGCAGCTCGCCGTACCCATGCTGTTACTGACCGCGACTGCGCCGTATGCCGTGCGGTACAGCACCGAGACGCGAATGTACGCGCTGGTACTTGCCCTGGTACTCGGCGGGATACCGCTGTTGCTCGACGCCCTGAACGCCCCTACCCGGGGACGGCTGCTCGGCGTCACCCTGCTCACCGCCGCGCTGGCCTACACCCACTACTGGACCCTGTACCTGCTCGGGCCGGTCGCGCTGTGGCTGGCCTGGCACCGCGCCTGGCGGGTGCTGGCGGCGATGGCGGCGTCGGTCATCGTGTTCGCACCCTGGTTGCCCTCCTTCTTCTACCAGGTAGTGCACACCGGGACGCCGTGGGCCGAGCCGCCCAGCCTGCGGATCATCCCCACGACACTGCTGCAGTGGGGCGGCCCTGGCCAGCTTGGCCAGCTGATGGCCCTCACGATGGTGCCCCTCGCCGCCGTCGGGCTGACCGCACTTCCCCCCCGGCCCGGTGCCCAGCACCTCAACATCGATCCGACCGGGCGGCCGGGAATGCGAGCCCTGGGCGCGTTGACTTTGGCCCCGCTCATCGTTGCCATCGGCCTCGGCCTGGTCACCAATGGTGGCTACTCGCTTCGGTACACCGCCGTGTGCCTCCCGTTCTACCTGCTGCTGGTCGCCCGTGGCACCACCGTTTTTCCCAACCGGCTGCCGCAACGGATCCTTGGCGTTCTGATCGTCGCTGGACTGATCGCTGATGTGCAGCTCGCGTTCGAACGGCGGACTCAAGCCGACACGATCTCTGCGGCGATCCGCGCTTCGGCGGCACCGGGTGACGTCGTCGCCTACTGCCCCGATCAACTGGCCCCGGCGGTTCATCGGTTGCTGCCAGCACGGTTAGGGGTCAAGGAACTCGCCTACGCCGACCCGGCGGGGCCCGCGCTGGTGGACTGGGTCGACTACGGCCAGCGGGTGCGCGACCTGCCGCCAGCGGCGTTCGCCCGCCAGGTGCTGGACGCGGCCGGCCGCGGCCATCAGGTGTGGTTGGTCAGCCAGGACGGTTACCGGGTGTGGGATGAAACATGCAGCCAGGTCACTGCGGTGCTGACCGCGGTCCGCGGCGTGCCCACCATCGACGTGGCCTCAACCGGCAGCGTCTACGAGCATGCCTCGCTGGCCCGCTACCCTGGCTCCGGCGGCTGACCGGTCGGGACTCGCGACCAGGGCCAGCACGAGAAGCCCCAGCACCAACGTGTAGTGATTGAAAAATGACTGCTTGTTGAAAACGTCGAGCGCGAGTTCGACCAGGCCGCCGCCGGCCGCGAACCCTGCGGCGCTACGGGGCAACCGGAGCACCGTCACCGCGTAGGCGAGTCCCACCGCGACCGCAACCGCCGCGAAGCCAAGCGGGACCCCATGGCGCAGGGCCAGCGCCGGCACGTCCAACCCCCGCGGTAACACCCGGTAGTGCAGGTTCAACAACACCGCGCCGTTCCACAGGTCACGCGGGCCGGCAAGCAGCCACGGCAGCACCAGCAGGAATCCCACGCCGGCAGAGGCCGCGGTCCGGCGCCAGCCAAACGCCGGCCACCATGCGGTGAGCGGCAGTAGCAACACGATGTGCTGCTTGGTGGCCAGCGCCACGGCAAGGCACAACATCGCGTAACGCGGGTGGCCGGTGCGCATCGCCAGCAACATGCCGGCGAGGAGGGCGAGCAACAACGGCTCGGTCCACGACTGCTGCTGACCGTAGGCGAACAGCGGGTAGGCAACCATCAGCAACGGCCAGAACGCGGTACGCGCCGATCCGCGCAGGCCATGTGCGCGGGCCAGCCTGCTGGCCCCAACCGCCCCGAGGGCGCTGGCTACCAGCAGGCCGACCCGGACCTCATGGGTAAGGATCCAGCCCGGAAGCAGCAGCACCGAGCTCCAGGGTAGGTATGGATATTGGTTCGTGAGGCCGGTGCTGCCAGGCCACGCCTGCCGATACAGATCCTTGCCCTGCAGGAGCCCGTGCGTGGAGTCGGTAAGCAGGTAGTGCACGTCGATCGGCGGTGTGGGCGTGGCGAGGATCCGCAGCAGGGCGGTGAGCACGATCAGACCCAGGGCCAACCCGAACAGGCGGCGCCAACGCAGGGTAGCCAACACCGTCGCGGCAGCGGGGTAGGCCGCCACGCGGCTCAGCGCATACCAGGTTCCGTGGTGGTGATTGGCCGGTCCGGCGAGCAGTGGGCCAACCGCAACAACAAGTGCCGCGAGCAGCAGGGACCACCCCATCGGGATTCGGACAATCCCCACGCAGGCGCTCACGGCCAACGCCAAACCAAGACAAACCCAGGCAAGGGCGACTGGTTGGTAATCGCCATGATGGTCGGCGATGCCCAGTGCAATCGCCGTCCACGACGCAAGCAGCGACCCTCGATCTGGGGTGATGACGCTCCCCCGGTGCGCACCCCCGGGTAACGGCATGGTGACAGCATGCCCGGCCCGGTATGGACGGGGCGCTCAGGGTCGCGCAGTCTGAGACACTGGACGGCACATACCGCTGTGCTCTGGATCCGGCGCCTTCCGGCGTCGCCCAGTTCATCTCGTGAGAGGAGACCCGCGTGCCCGACGCGCGCTCGGGACCCGCGCCCGCGACGTCTGCCATCGAATCGGTGGCCGAATCGGCGCTGCACCGCTCGCCCGGGAGCGACGACCGCGAGGTTCTGGTGATCGGCGCCGGTCCAGCCGGGCTCACCGCTGCCTACGCGCTGACCAAACGAGGCGCGCGGACCACCGTGATCGAAGGTGACGCCATGGTCGGCGGAATCTCGCGCACGGCGGAGCGGGACGGCTGGCGGTTTGACATCGGTGGCCACCGGTTTTTCACCAAGGTCGGCGTCGTGTCCGCGCTATGGCACGAAATCCTGCCGGCCGATCAGTTCCTGCTCCGGCCGCGGATGAGCCGAATCTACTATGCCGGAAAGCTGTTCGATTACCCGCTGCGAGCGGGCAACGCACTGCGCGGCCTCGGCGTCATCGAAGCCATCCGGTGCGTCCTTTCCTACGCGTGGGCACGAGTAAGACCGCCAGCCGACCAGACGAACTACGAAGGCTGGCTGGTGGCTCGCTTCGGGTGGCGGCTCTACCGAACCTTCTTCAAGACCTACACCGAGAAGCTCTGGGGCACGCCGGTCAGCGAGATGCCCGCCGATTGGGCGGCCCAACGTGTCAAGAGCTTGTCACTGGGCAACGCGATCGTGAACGCCGTGCTGCCCAGGCGAAACCAAAAGGACATCACGTCACTGATCGAGGAGTTCGAATATCCCCGCACTGGGCCGGGCCTGATGTGGGAGACCTGCCGCGACAAGGTCCTCGCCGCCGGTGGGAACATCGTGATGGAGAGCAAGGTCAAAAAGGTGCACTGGGAGGCGGGCCGTGGAGCCACCGGGGTGACCACGATCGTCACCGGCGGCTACGGCCCTGGCGCCGGGGCGCCGGTCGGGCGGCGCACCGACATAGGACTGGAGGAGCATCATGCCGGGGATCACGTGATCTCCTCGATGCCGCTGTCATCGCTGGTACGGGCCTTCGATCCGCCGGTCCCGGCGCCGGTTCAGGCCGCCGCCGACGGGTTGGCCTACCGCGACTTCCTCACGGTTGCGCTGGTCGTGCCGGAATCAGCCGGCTTCCCCGACAACTGGATTTACGTGCACTCCCCCGACGTAAAGCTCGGCCGAATTCAGAACTTCGCCTCCTGGTCGCCGTTCATGGTCAAGGCCGGCCGGACCTGCCTCGGACTGGAGTATTTCGTCAACGTCGGCGATGAAACGTGGAACGCGCCGGACGACGAGCTGATCGAGTTGGGTATCAAGGAGTTGGCGCAGCTGGGTTTGGTGCCGGCCGACCAGATCGAGCAAGGCTTCGTGGTGCGGATGCCGAAGGCCTACCCCGTCTATGATCGGACCTATAAGCAGAACGTCGCTGCCATCGTGGGCTGGATGTCCGAGCACGCGCCCAACGTGCACCCGGTCGGCCGAAATGGGATGCATAAGTACAACAACCAGGACCATTCGATGCTCACCGCCCTGCTCACCGTGGAGAACATCCTCGATGGCACTCACCATGATGTCTGGGCCGTGAACGTGGAGGAGGACTACCACGAGGAAGCAGATTCCTAAGCAACTCGTGGTGACCACCGCAATGTCCCGATACGAATATCAGCGGGTCTGGCTCCCGCATGAGCTGGGACGGGAAGGCGCCCGGGCCGCCCTGTCGATTCACGCCTCGTTCGGCGAGTGGGAGCTGATGCGCTCACGCGTCTATCCCGATGGAAGGCGCTGGGTGGAGCTGCGACGCCGCCTTCGCCCCGGCCTTCCAGCCTACCTGCCGACCTGAGCGGCCTCTCCGGGCGAGGCTCAGCAGGCCGCCAGAAATCGCGCCAACGTCCGGGCACCGAAACGAAGGCCATCCAGGGGAACTCGCTCGTCGACCCCATGAAAGAGCGCCCCGAAATCGAGATCCGGGGGCAGCGCCAGTGGCGAAAAGCCGAAGCAACGCATTCCCAGCCGGGAGAAACTCTTGGCGTCAGTCCCGCCCGAGAGCATGTAAGGAACTGCCTGCGCGGCGGGATCTTCGGCCTTCAACGCGGCGGACATGGCCTGGATCATGGGTCCGTCGAAGGTGGTTTCCATCGCAATATCGCCGTGGGTGCGCTGAACCTCAACACCGGGGCCGGCCAGGGTCCGTATCGCGTCAAGGAGTTCCTGCTCGTAGCCAGGCAGGAAACGGCCATCAATCTCGGCGCTGGCCGCGCCGGGGATGACGTTCACCTTGTACCCGGCGTCAAGCATGGTGGGGTTAGCGGTGTTGCGCAGGGTCGCACCAATCATGCGGGCCAACCCGCCGAGTTTCGCGAGCACGGTTTCCGGATCATCCGGGTCGAGTTCGACACCGAGGGCCTGGGAAAGGCGCTCAAGAAAGGCGGCAACGGTAGGGGTGATGTGCACGGGATGCTCATAACGCCCGATCCGCGCGACCGCCTCGCACAAGGCGGTGACCGCGTTGTCCTCATGCATCATCGACCCGTGACCGGCACGACCCCGCGCGGTCAACCGCAGCCACGCCATGCCCTTCTCGGCGGTCTCGATGAGGTACAGGCGAAGGTCATCGCTCACCGTGTAGGAAAAACCTCCGACCTCCCCGATAGCCTCCGTGCATCCCTCAAACTCCTGAGGCTTATGGTCCACCAGCCACCGCGCACCCTTGGTGCCGCCCGCTTCCTCGTCAGCGACAAAGGCGAGAACCACATCGCGCGGCGGCCGCGTCCCGGTTGCCTGCCAACCGCGGGCGACCGCCAGGGTCATCGCGATCATGTCTTTCATGTCCACGGCGCCTCGGCCCCACAGCATGCCGTCGGCGATCTCACCCGCGAACGGTGGGTAGGTCCAGTCCTCGGCCTGCACCGGCACCACGTCAAGATGACCATGGATGAGCAGCGCATCCCGACCGCGGTCTGCACCCTGCACCCGCGCGATCACCGAGGTGCGTCCCGGTTCCGATTCATAGACATGCGGGTCGAGACCGAGATCAGTCAGCAAGGCAGCCACATGCTCGGCTGCCCTGCGCTCACCGGCCCCCGGGTTCGTCGACTCGATGCGCAGCAAATTCCGGCACAGGTCGATCACATCGGCAGCCGCACGATCGGCGACGGCGGAAACCGGGTCAAGATCTGCGGCCATCGGGTCTCCTCGCGCTTGGCTAGCTCCAGCTGTCTCCCAAGGATCCAGACCATACTTACACCGCCGAGGCCCGGCAGTGGTGGGGATCGATTCCGGCACGAACCGGAGATTGACGTGACCGTGACGGCTGAGCTCTTGTCAGTCATGAACGTGGTGGGGTTGGACACTTCCGATCGCAACGACGCCCAGAACACACCGGGGAGGCTCCGCACGGGCGCCGCGAACCCCACCGGCCCGTGGGGGTTCAAGTTGGTGTCCGAGGGGGGACTTGAACCCCCATTCCCCGTAAAGGGAACCAGCACCTCAAGCTGGCGCGTCTGCCATTCCGCCACTCGGACAACTCCGCCCCCCGCATGCTGGGGTCGCGGCGGCTGAGTCTACCGGTCGCGAGCGCAGTACGCTCCAGGGATTGAATCGATCGCGGCGTTGCTCATCCGCCGCGGCTCAGCGAAAGGCGGCCATAGTGAAGGGTCTCAAGTCGTTCATCCTGCGCGGCAACGTCGTCGACCTCGCCGTCGCCGTCGTCATCGGCGCAGCCTTCGGCGCTGTCGTGAGTTCGTTGGTGAAGAACATTCTCACCCCGATCATCGCCGCTATCGGTGGGCAACCCGATTTCTCGGGACTGACCTTCACGATAAACAGCAGCCAATTTCGATACGGCGCCTTCATCAACGACGTGATCGCCTTCGTATTCATCGCCACCGCGGTCTATTTTTTCGTGATCTTACCTCTCAACAAGCTCGCCGAGCGCCGCGCACGTGGGCTAGTGGCCGCCGACGAGACGCCGCCACCCTCCGATGAAACGGTGCTCCTCGCCGAGATCCGCGACCTCCTCGCCAGCCAAGCTCGCCAGTAGCCAACGGATGCGCGAAGTCACCGCATCGAGTCTTGCTGGCAACGCGCACCCGACCCTCGCGCGGCTGCGGGCCGAGCACCCGGTCACCTGGGTTGAGTCACTCGACGGCTGGTTGGTCACCTCCCACGAACACAGCCGTCAAGTGCTTCGCGACGCCGAGCGGTTCACCGTCGAAGACCCGCGCTTTTCGACGGCCCGGCTGCTGGGGCCCAGCATGCTGTCGCTGGACGGCGACGAGCACGACCGCCACCGGCGACCGTTCAGCGGTGCGTTTCGTCCGGGGGAGATCAGAGCCCTGGCCGAAACCCGCATTCGGGACGAAGCATTACGACTCGTCTCGCGATTCCGCGACCACGGGGCCGCGGAACTGCGCCGGGAGTTCGCGGCACCGCTAGCCACCGCGGCAATGATGACCGTTCTCGGCCTGGAGGATCTCGACCCCGTTGCCTTCGCCGGTCTGTATTCGCGGCTCGTTGTGACGATCTCCGAACTGGGCCCCGATCGTCCGGTTGGGGCAGATGGTGAGACCGCGTGGCGGTTGCTACGCGACAGACTCGCGGTGGCCGCGGGATCGCAGCGCCTCGAGGGCCTGGACGCGGCCGAGGCTGTGCGCAACCACGCGGTCTTGTTGTTCGGCGGCATCGACACCACCGAGGGCATGATCACGAATGCGGTCCTGCATATCCTTCCGTCCGCGAATAGCCAGGAGATTGCGGCGGACCCCCTGCTGCTGGCCGCCGCGGTGGAAGAATCCTTACGCCTCGAGCCAACAGCGGCCCGGGTGGATCGCTATGCCACCGTCGATGTCGAGCTTGGCGGTTCGCGCGTTCGCCGCGGTGACCTCGTGATGGTCTCCCTGTCGGCGGCGAACCGCGATCCGGCCGTCTTCGTCGATCCCGACACGTTCGATCCGCGCCGCACCAACGCCCGGGATCATCTCGCGTTCGTAGTGGGACCGCACTTTTGCATCGGGGCGCACCTCGCCCGCCTCGAGACCCTTCTCGCTGTGGAAACGCTATTTACACTGCCCGGACTGCACCTGAACCCTGCCTATCGCCCGCACGCCACCGGCCTCGTGTTCCGCAAGCCCACCAGCCTGCACGTGCTCTGGAACGGCTGACGGCACGGGAGCAGCCGCGGCGCGAACTCGCACCGGGGCGATGATGCGCGCCCGCTGAGCAACAGCCGCCGCGGCGCCTAGCAACGCCAAGGCCGCGCCGAGCAGAAAGGTCAACGTCGACCCGTGACGACTCTGCACAAAACCCCCCGCCGCATTCCCGAATGACCCGCCGACAGCCATGAGCATCGTGGCCCAGGTGAAGGCCTCCGTCGCCGATCCGGGCGGCGCGTGACGACCGATGAGCCCGAATTCCTCGGTCCCGGTCGGGGCCACGGCCAGACCGGCGACAAACAGCAGCGCGGCCAGCTCAGCCCCAGTCCGCGCGAGCGCGAGAGGAACGAAGGTCACGCCAATGAGGGAAACCAGCAGCAAATAACGATGCCCCGGACTGCTTGGACGAGCACGACCGCCGTACCACAGGCCCCCGCTGAAACTGCCGAGAGCCCAGATGGCCAGCAGCAGACCGCTGCGCGAACTGGCGCCATGCTGCGTCGCGAAGCCAGCCACGGCCACCTCGAGGGCGCCGAAGGACGCGGCGACCAAAAGGATCACCAGCAATACCGAACGGACCGCTGAGCTCGACAACGGGGTCGCCACGAGCTGAGCTGGGTCGCGCCGAGGACGCCGACGTACGACCGGGGCACTCACGAAGCCAATGGTTCCCACGCACATCACGCCGGCGGTGCCGACGAGGGCCGCTGTTGTCCCGGCCGTGGCGACGAGCAGGCCTACCAGCAGCGGCCCGGCGACGAAGACCGTTTCGACCAGGACCGATTCAAAGTTGTAGGCAGCGGCCAGCAGCGCTGGGTCGGGGGTCAGCGCAGGCCACATTGCCCGCATCGCCGGGCCGGTCGGCGGCTGCGCGGCGCCCCCCGCCGCGGCGCAGACCAGGGGCAACCACCCGTCATGCGGCACCACGAGCAGGCTGAGCAGAGCCACCGGGTAAACGATCGCGGCGACGCCGAGAATTCGGGTCGCGCCCAGCCGGTCCACAGCTCGGCCGAGGACAGGAGCCGACGCGGCGGAGGCCAAGGAGTAGGCGCCCACCACCAGGCCGGCGCTGGCGAAAGACCCGGTCCGGGCATGGATGAACAGCAACAGAGCCAGACCGGCCATCGCATAGGTGCTGCGGGCGAGTAACGCAGGCAGCACCGCACGGGGAGCCCCCGGTAGCCGGAGGAGCGCGGCGTAGGTTCGCAGCGCTCGCATGACCCTTCCCTTCTGCTTGTTGCCGGGTCCGTGGTCTTCGCCAGTCCATGACCCGCCCGAGCGCCGCCGTTGGCCTCGACCCGGAGAGCGCAGGATGTGATTCGATCCTACGCGTGAGCTCCCCTCGGATGGGCCTACTCCCGCTCGGCGCCGCCACTGACCCGAGCGCGGACGCCGGAGCATTACGCGCGGATGCCGAGTGAGCACCAATGTGCTGACGATCGCTGGCACCGACCCCAGCGGCGGAGCCGGCATTCAGGCTGACCTCAAGACCTTTTCCGCCCTCACCACCTACGGCCTGAGCGTCATCACCGCGGTGGTCGCGCAGAACACCAGGGGGGTGGACGCCATCCACCCGATCCCGGCCGAGTTCGTCGCCGCACAAATCGAGAGCGTCTTCGACGACATCCGGGTCGATGCGGTGAAAGTCGGCATGTTAGGCGACATAGAGGTGGTGCGCTGCGTCGCGGCCGCCCTGCGCCGCCACCGGCCGCGCTACGTTGTTGTCGACCCCGTGATGGTGGCCAGCAGCGGTGAGCGGCTACTGGCGTCCGATGCGGTAGCGGCGCTGCGCACCGAGCTCCTCCCCCACGTCGACCTCATCACACCCAACCTCGCCGAAGCCGCGGAGTTGCTCGGCGAGACGCAAGCAACAAACGAGGAGGCAATGGGTGATCAGCTGGTTCGACTCGGTCGACTCGGCACGGCCGTGCTCCTCAAAGGTGGGCATCTGGAGGGCCCCGACAGCGTGGACCTGCTGCTGGTGGACAACCAGATCACCCGGCTGAGCGAACCACGCGTTCACACCCGCAACACGCACGGAACCGGCTGCACGTTGTCCGCGGCGATCACCGCCCTGCGCCCCCAACGAGAGGGATGGCTCGGCTGCGTCGGGGAGGCCAAGCAGTACCTCACCCGGGCCCTCCACGCAGCTGCGCAGCTCGACGTCGGCCACGGTCACGGACCCGCACACCATTTTTACGCGTGGTGGCCGCAGCGTCCCCCGCTCTAAACGCTCCGGACCGGCTGGCTGCAGGGATCCCACGTGCGGAGCGATCAACCGGCACCGATACGGGCGCCGAGGCGGCGGCTGGGAAACCAGGTCAGGCGTCGCGGCGCTGCAAAAGTAGCGCCCCGAACGCCAGCGGAATCGCCCACCACAAGCAATACACGCCGAAACCGACCCAAGGTCCAAGGTGGTTGACATCGCCCTGGTTGACATAGGTGATCTGCTGGCCGGCGTTGCTCGTGAAATAGCGAACTACCGCTTTTCCCCATGCACCTGGCAGCAGGTGCATCAGGGGCGGTATCACGAGCAGGAGCGCGATTGCGGCCGTAATGCCGCCTGCGGTGTGCCTCAGCAACGTGCCGAGCGCCAGACCGAACAGACCGCTCGCCGCAACGTAGAGACCGCCGCCGATCACGGCTCGTAGCACACCGGGATCACCGATGGCAGCACCGATTCCGCGTTTGGCGAACCAGGGCTGCCCGGCAAAAAAAGCACCAAAGGACGTTGCCATTCCGATGATCAGGGCAGCGATGGTGAACACGGTCGCCTTCGCCGCGAGGAGCCGTAACCGGTTCGGCACCGCCGTCAGGGATGTCCGAATTCCCCCGGTGGAATACTCGCCACTAATCACCATCACCCCCAGAACCGCAATCGCCAGCTGGCCCAACGCGAGTCCGGTCAGGCTCGTCGAGACCGGATCGAAGTTGGCCTGTTCCTGCGGGGAGAGCTTGCCGAAAGAGTGGTTCGTGCCCCAACTGGCCAACACGCCGAAGCCAATCGTCGTGACGACGAGCGCCAACGTTGTCCAAAAGGTCGATCGCACCGAGGACAGTTTTGTCCACTCAGATCGGGCTACCCGCACAAAAGTAGCCCCCGGTGGCCGGCCGGTAGCGGGTGCGGCAGGTGCAGTGGCGCTCTGAACGCTCATCGGGCTACTTCCTGCTCGTTCGAGGCGACCATCGCCGAATGCCCCGGCGTCGGGGCGTGATATTCCACACTGTCGCGGGTCAACTCCATGAAGGCCTCCTCGAGCGAAGCCTTCTCCTGGAATAGCTCGTGGATGGTGATCCGGTTTTCGGACGCCAGGTCTCCCACCTGCGCGCACGTCATGCCCGTGACCGACAGGTAACCGTCAACCGGAACCGCCGCCATCCCTTGGCTCTGGAAAAGGGCCGCCAGGTCGTCTTGCTGCGGGGATTTCACGCGCACCGCGTTACTTGAACTACCAGCGATGAAATCCCGGGTGCTTACGTCGGCGATCAACCTGCCGCGGCCGATGACGACCAAATGATCGGCGGTTTGCGCCATCTCGCCCATCAGGTGGCTGGAAACAAAAACTGTTCGGCCCTCGCTGGCCAACGAACGCATAAAGTTACGAATCCACAAGATGCCCTCAGGGTCCAGCCCGTTGACCGGTTCATCGAACAGCAACACCTGTGGATTGCCCAGCATCGTCGCCGCGATCCCCAGGCGTTGTGACATACCCAACGAGAACCCTTTGATGCGGCGCTTGGCGACCTTCGTGAGGCCGACCAGGTCGAGGACCTCGTCCACGCGGCGTGCGGGGATGCCGTTGCTCTGCGACATGGCCAGCAGATGGCTGCGGGCGCTGCGCCCACCGTGCACATCCTTGGCGTCGAGCAGGGCGCCCACCTCGTGCATCGGACTGGGGCTGTGAGCGTAGGACCGACCCAGCACCCGGGCGTCGCCCTTCGTTGGCCGATCCAGCCCCAAGATGACCCGCATGGTCGTGGACTTTCCGGCCCCGTTAGGGCCCAGGAAGCCGGTGACCACCCCCGGGCGCACGGTGAAGGAAAGGTCATCGACCGCCAGCGTTGCGCCGAAGCGCTTAGTCAGACCGCGTACTTCGATCATCAATACACCTCCCTTGCCATCCGCCATCACCGACTACCGGGCTGAGTCTGCCAGGCAAGTCGTGATCACAACAGCAATTTGATCAACTCAGCGGGGCGGGCAGGCCCCTGTGTTGCCTACTTGGCCAGGCCGGTAACCAAGTTGATCGAGGTCGAAATGATCACTGCGACCAACGGAAATGACAGCCAGGCATGGCGCAGGGCAGCTCGCCTCACCTCTTTGGTCTTAATGCTGGTGTCAGATACCTGGAAGGTCATGCCAATGGTGAATGCGACGTAGGCAAAATCGCTGTACTGGGGATCGGCAACCTCGTTGAAATCAATCCCACCGACCGGCCCCGAATAATAGAGGCGAGCATAATTCAGGGTGAATACGGTGTGCACCAGCACCCACGAGACAAATACCGACACGACCGCGAAGGCCGCCTCGACATATTTGAGATTCCCGCTGGCGTGCGCCGCCCCGAATAGTACGACCCCCACCGCCACGACACTCGCGACCGCCGCGCCCAGCAAAACAACATCGGCCTGCCGGCGCGAGGGGTTTTCCCGCATGGCGTGGTCTGCGGTCGAGACGGCGTCCAGCCGCCAAATCGTCGCCCACGTCCAAGTGCAGAAGACGACGGCCAGAATATCCCAGCCAATCAGCGGGACCGACCTTCCTGCACCCAGGAGCGCGAAGACTGCGGCACCAACGACGCCGCTAAGGAACCCCACCAGAAGTTTGGTGCGGGCAGGCGCCGAACGGACCGTTGACCGGAAATCAGCTGAAGCAGGTGCCTTCGACGTCATGGAACGTTGCCTTCCGAAAGGGATCGGGCCCAGAGACCCCGTGCAAGCGGTCGGGGACCTACCCGCGGGTCAGGTCGATCATGCAATCGGCTTAGATGGACGTGGAAGGCGGGAGCACCATCGACACCCCTTGGAGGTGCTGTGAGCACGTCAGACGGACCCACCAACCCTCACAAGGACCACACCGCCGACGGGGGGCTGAGGGTGTTCACCGCGCTCACCGGACTCACGACCCTCTCGGTCCTTACGCAGGCGGTACTCGCCGGGGAGTTCGTGAGCCAAGGCGGCAAGGCCGGTTGGATCAGCGCCCACAGCTACGTCGCTGTCGTGGTCATGGTGTTCGCGCTCGGCACCGCCGTCGCGGGATGGAGCAGCGGCCTGCGCCGCGAGGCTCCCCAGCTGTGGCAGGCAGCCGCCGCCCTTTTCGTCCTGACGGCGATCCAGACTGGGATCGGTCACGCCATCACCGATGGCGGAACCGACGGGCTCATCGTCGTGCACGTCCCGCTCGCCCTGGTGATCTTCGGGATCACCGTGTGGTTGAGCGTTCAATCCGCCGCACTCCGGCGCGCCCGCGCACAGCCGACTACGCGCTGAGGCCGACGCAGCCGGTGCGGTGAGCTGGCTCAACACCCTCCCCCGTCGGGTCGATATAACTCGCTGTGACCCGTCCAGGTACGAGGGAGCGCTCCGGCGACGGGCGCCGGCCAACACCCTCGGCGGCGGCCACGCTCCTAGCAAGGGCTTCGCTCGTGGGCGGCTCGAAGACCCATCTCGATCTTGGATACGTGTCCCAGCAGGAGTTGCTGGCCGCCGTCGTCGACGGTTCCTCGGTGGCGCACTACATGGTCGACCGGGCCGGCCTGGTCCTCATGTGGAATCCAGCCGCGGAAAAGGTGTTCGGCTGGACCGCCGCCGAGGCCATTGGCCGGCGGCTTCCTTTCGTCACCGAGCAGACCCGCCCGGAGTACGACCGGTTACGCCGCGAGGTGTTCGAACGTCTCGGCACGCCGTCTGCAAGATCCGGCCCTGCTCACCGACGTCGCCACCGCGCTGGCCGTCAACCGGATGACCCCGTGCCGGCTTCAGCTCGAGGTCACGGAGACGGCGGTGATCACCGACCTCCGGCGCGCAGCGGAGGTCCTGGCCGAACTGCGCACCCAGGGGGTTGTTCTCGCCCTGGATGATTTCGGCACCGGCTTCTCCTCACTCACGTTGCTGCGCGACCTTCCCGTCGACGTTCTGAAGATCGACGGCAGCTTCGTGAGCGGAGATTTCGCAGGTAGCGCAAACGCCAGCATCGTGGCCGCTACCTTGCAGCTAGCCGCCGCGCTGGGCCTACACGCCGTTGCCGAAGGTATCGAGACCCATGCTCAGGCCGAGGCGTTGATCCGTCAGGGTTGCCCGCGTGGTCAGGGCTTCTTCTACGGCAGACCCGTGCCCGCCCCCTACACCGATCCGCTCACTGCCACCCCCACAGTGGCCCAGGTCGGCGGCCGAACCTGGATCGTGGAGGCGTCCACCGCCGAAATTAGCGGCTCCATGACCGCGCGGGTATTCGTCTGGACCACGAACCGGGCGCTCGGGAAGGCCGACTGGCCCTCCTTCAAGGGCGGCCCGGCCCGGTTGGGGGTGCTCGGCGATCGGCGGCCAGTACCAGGTTGTCCCCCCTCGTGCGCTCCGCCGGTGTCGCGTGGAAACGGCCTGCGATCACCGGCGGCGCTTAGCCCGGGCCAATACCTGCGATCCTCGCGTGGCCGCTACGTGGCGGTCATGCAAACCGACGGCAATCTCGTCGTCTATGACGGCGGGCGCGCCCTGTGGGCAAGTAGGACACAGTCAGCCGGAGCGTCGCTCGCCGTCCAGCAGGATGGGAACCTGGTCGTCTACGACATCTACGGGTCGCCCCGCTGGGCCTCCCGCACCCCGGGGGCAGGTCAAGGCTTCCTTGGCATGCAAGACGACGGGAACCTGGTTCTCTACGCTGCCCACGGGGCCGCGTGGGCCACCGGCACGTAGGCCCGGCGCGCTCACCCGCGCCTAGGATTACCCATCCTGCACACCGAGTGAGCGCGGGTAGCACCACTCAACTCACCGCCGCGATCGGTCGTTGTCACTACGAGGTGAGTAAGGAAAACGGAGGGTGGCCGTCGCAACTCGGACTCGGGGTTGACCTCGCGCCAGCACCAGATCGACCGCGAGGCCGAACTGTCCTAAATCGGGCTGCTGGTCGTCGCCTCACTCGGCTGGTTTGTCGCTGGAAAGGGGCCGGGTCCCCACCACGACCCCGGCCTCGGAGATCACGTGCTCGTACGTCACGCCGGCGAAACCCACATCGTTGACTGCCGCGATCCACCAGTCCGGCGGGCATGGCCGCAGTCGGCCACGGCCGCTGCCGATCCGCGCGACGTTCTTGACAAGCCGCCACCAGCCGGCGGGCCCGCGGCGAATCATCGCCACCGCCTTTTCCCAAAAGACCTGGCGGTGATGGTGATCAAGCTTGCGGCCCATCATCATGTCAGAGATCACGATGCGGCCGCCGGGGACCAGCCAGTCGAACATCTTGCCCAACAGCAGCTGCTTGTCGGCGTCGGTGAGGTAATGCATCGCGTAACTCGACACGATGAGCTCGAACGAGTCGGGTGCGAGCTCCAGCTGCGCCATGTCGGCCGCCCTGGTGGTCACGGGTGCCGCCGTGTGCATCGCGTTCGCGCGAAGGGAGCCGAGCATCTCGGCGGACAGGTCCGTTGCCAGAACGCTGGCGACCATCTCGGCGAGCGGCAAGGTCAGAAAGCCGGTGCCGGCGCCGAGGTCCAGGCACCGGTCGGTGGAGACAGGGGCAGCCAGTTGCAGCATCCGCTCCCGTAACTGGGCAAACGCGGCCGACCCATCGACGGTGCCGGACCACTGGTCCACCCGGTCGTCCCACACCGATCGGAGCCGGCGCTGCCGCATCGAAAGCCCCATGGTCACCAGGCTAGTCGACCCAACATTTGCGGACGGAACTGGATGACTACCGGTAGCGGCGGCCCGACCGGCGGGCTCTAGCCCTTCCCCACCCGGCAAGCAGCAACAATCCGGCGACAACGCCGATGAGAACCTCGATGCCGGTGGGCAGTCCGGTGCGCCGCGCGGGGCCGCGGCCGGCGCCCGCCTTGCTCACGCTCGACGCGACCCCGGACGCGGCCCCCGTCGGGGCGGTTTGGCTTCGCACGAGCAGTGCCGAGGACCCCGCGAGCTCAACGGGAACGGCGGTGACGCTGCTCCCGTCCCGGTCGCCAGCGAGCCCTAGTGCCTCGCCCACTTCATGGCGGTCGGAGGCGATTCCCCCCAGGTCCGTGGCTATCGCAAACCAGGCGGATCCCACCTGCCGCCAGGTGAAAAAACTCAAGCCGGCCGCCCCGAGCGCTGCCTGAACCACGATCACGTCACCGCCAGCAACGGCAACCGTCGGCAGCAGCCGAGCGTCCTGCGTCGGTGGCGCGGGGATCTCCTGCCACCCGCCGGCGCCGCCGCGTGCGAGTCGGGTGCGCTCGATACCCTGCGTCGTGTCGGTCCAGGCCGCCACGAATCCGTGCCGTAGCCCACTGATGCTGGGCATGCTCAGCACCGCCCCGCCCAGACCGGGAAGCCGGTCAGGCTCGGCGCGGCCGAAGCCGGCCCGGCTGACGCGCCAGCGCGTTCCGTCCTGCGATTGATAGACCTCGACCGCCACGCCATCTGCCCCGTCTCTGGCCGCAACGATCAGGCCAATCACCCCCTCGCCGCTGATCGCCAGCTGCGAACCGAACGGCGCCTGCGCCACGTGCGGGAGCGTCGTGAGCGTCCCGGGATCCAGCTGCGGCGTGAGCAGCGCAACCACGGTCGTTGAGGTCACCGGACGCAGCGAGCAGTCGGCGCCGGGGCCGGGCGAAGCCGTCCACGCCACCAGCGGCCGCTGGCTGCCCGGTATCGCCAGCAGGGTGGGGCGGTCGAGTAGGCCGCCACCCGTGGCAACAGCCAGCACGTGGTAGCTGACCTCACTCCCGCGCATCGCGGCGAGAAAGACTTCGCTGGCTCGCTGGCACCCGTGGCGGGTGTCCGGGCTGGCGCCGCCACTGATGAGCAGGCTGCCATCGGCAGCAAAGGCCAGCTGGGGGTCATAACTCTTCGCCGCCCCAGGCGGCCGCACTGTCGTCGCCGCCGACCAGGTGCGGCCGGCGTCGGCCGAGACACTGACCTGAATGCGGGCCGGCTCAAGATAGGGATCTGCTGCCACCGCCATTCGTCTGGAGTCTCGGGGGTCGATGGCGACGGTGGGTTCCGCCATGGCCCCGGCGGGCGCCGGGAGAACGGTGTTGAGGGAGGAGGAGGCCGGTTCCCCCGGGCCGGCCGGTCCCGCGCCCGCCAGGACCGCGCAGAACGCGACGAGCCGGACGACCCGGTCGCCGGCAGGCAGCCCGGTCAGCGCTTTCCGGTCGGGAGCCTGCTCACCAGCACCGCCAGCAGGAAGTACACGACGGCCGCCACCCCGTAGTTGACGGCCATGGCATCCTTCGGCTTCTTGATCTTGAAAACATCGCGGAAGGGGCCGGCGAGCGTCCTGGCGATGTGCAGCACGTTACGCACGATTACATTCGTCGGGTTGGTCGGAACGCGGGTGAACAACACACCCAGCAAAACAGCGACCGCCAGCAAGATCAATACGATCCGCAGGATTCGGTAGACGATGGTGAGGACCGCCGCAACCCCCGCACGAACGTCTGTTCCTTTCTCCGCCTCATCACTCATGTGCCGCCTGCCTCATCCGTGGACAACTGCCTTGACCGGTCCGGACCTGTGCATCTTTCCCCATCGCGCCAGCGAGCACGAGGTGACCCGCCAACAGTGTCGGCGGCGCCCCTCCGAGCAGGTTCGACGCAGGGACGCCAATGCCTGCCATCTGGTCGGGCAAAGTGGCGTCCACCTAGCACCCCTGCCATCGCTCGAGTACCTGGCCGCACCGCCGTCAATCCAACGGAAAGGCCCCCACATCGCTGAAGGCCGCGGACCGAACTAGCCGGGCCACTCCCCCGTGGCTCGGGCGAAGGCATGCGCCCCGACCCGATCCACGCCAGCCTTGACCGCACTGAAGATGGCCCCCCGCAAGGCCGCGGCAAGAACCACCACCGGCCAGTCGAAGTCCTGCGACCTCGCGGTGGGCGCCTCACCTCGGCGCGCCACCACCTTCCACAACTGGGTGAAGACCGAGGAGGCGATTGCCCCGCTTACGATCCCGGCCACCACGCCGACCGGCTTGTAGGCCAACTTGGCGGTGGTGGCGCTCATCGGCGCACCTTCCTCACCAATAAGACGGCCAGCAGCCCCATGCCCACGGTCCCGGCACCTACCACGACCTGCGGTCGTTCGTTCCAGAACGTCACGGCACTGGTCCGGGTCTCCCCGGCGACCTGGCTGATGTTGGCCTTGATCTCATCGCGCTTGGCGCGTGCCCGGGCCTTCACGTCCAATCGGGCGGTCAGGGCGGCTACCGTCTGACCCACCTCGGCGCGGGTTGCCTGGATGTCAGCGTGAATCCGGGCCGTGTCGGGGGTGGTCATCGGCGCCGCGCCCCCGAAATCGCCACCACATCTTGCTTCACGCTCTCCAGCGCCTGTCCGGGAACCGGTGGAGAACCCTTTGCGAGGGAACCCTTCCCGACCAGTGCCAGCAGCCCGGCCGCAAGCAGCACGACGACTGTCACGATCAGCGCCGCGAGCCAGTAGGGCAGCACCAGCCCGAGCGCGAGCGCGGCCGTCACCAGCACGCCGGCCAAGCCGTAGCCGCCGAGAAGGCCGCCGGCCCCGAGCAACCCGGCGCCCACACCGAGTTTTTTCCCTTTGGCGCTCAACTCGACTTGAGCGAGCCGAACCTCGGCCCGGACCAGCCGAGACATCTGCTCGGCCAGCCGGGAGACCAGCTCGCCGGTAGACGGATCATGGACGGGGGTAGTTGCGGAGCTCATCGTGGCAGCCTCCAGTGTCGTGCCAGCAAGGTCATGATGGCGCTTTGCCCCGGAAGCTGGCTACCCACACCGGACGGCGCCGGATCGTGGCCGGTAACCTCGCGCCGGTGACCGTCGAGTTGCCCGCCGCCGTCCGCGCCATCCTGCCCGCCGTACGCGCTGACCTCGATGAGCTGATCGCCATCCCCTCGGTGTCCGCCGACCCGGCAGCTGCCGGGCACGTACAGCGCAGCTCTGAACTCACCGCGGCGCTGCTGCGCGGCGCAGGCCTGCGCGACGTGCAGATCCTGCGGGTGCAGGGCGGGATGCCGGCGGTGGTCGGGCATCGCCCCGCGCCGCCTGGCGCCCCGACAGTATTGCTCTATGCCCACCACGACGTGCAGCCCACCGGCCCGCTCGAGCTGTGGCACACCGATCCGTTCACCCCCACCGAGGTCGGAGACAGGCTGTTCGCCCGTGGCGCGGCCGACGACAAGGCGGGTGTCGCGGTGCACCTGGCCGCCCTTCGGGCGCACGGGGAGCGACTTCCGGTGGGAGTCGTCGTCCTCATCGAGGGCGAGGAGGAGATCGGCTCGCCCACGCTGCCGGCGTTCCTTGCCACCTACGCCGACCGGTTGCGTGCCGACGTGCTGGTCCTGGCCGACGCCCAGAATTGGGCTGTCGGGGTGCCCGCGCTCACCGTCAGCCTGCGGGGGCTAGTCGATTGCGTCGTGGAGGTGGCGACCCTTGAGCACGGGATCCATTCCGGGATGTACGGCGGCGCGGCCCCCGATGCGCTCAGCGCCTTGTGTCACCTGCTCGCCACATTGCATGACGCTTCCGGGCACGTCGCCGTCGCCGGCCTGACCCGATCCCGAGTCGAGGCCCCGGAGCTCACCGAGGAGCGCTACCGGGCCGAAGCGGGGGTGCTGCCGGGAGTAAAGCTGTGGGGGGATGGGAGCATCGCCGAGCGGCTGTGGGCTCGCCCGGCGATCAGCGTCATCGGCCTTGATGCATCCTCGATAGCGGATGCCGCGAACACCCTGCTGCCCTCCGCCCGCGCGAAGGTCAGCCTGCGGGTTGCGCCCGGCCAAAAGGCGCAGGCCGCCATGGCGGCGCTGAAGGCGCACCTCGAGCAGCACGCACCGTGGGGGGCCCGGGTCACCGTGACGCCCGGCAGCGCCGGGGAACCGTTCGCAGCCAACGCGCAGGGCCCTGCCTACGACGCGGCACGTGCGGCCTTCGCGCAGGCCTGGGGCAGCGAGCCGGTGGACTGTGGCGCCGGGGGTTCGATCCCGTTCATCGCGGCCTTCGCCGAGCAGTTCCCCGCCGCGGCGATATTGGTCACCGGCGTCGAGGATCCCGACACCCGGGCGCACGCCGCGAACGAGAGCCTGCATCTGGTCGAGTTCGCGCGGGCGTGCGTGGCCGAGGCCCTCCTGCTGGAAAGACTGGGTGCGTTACCCGGCCGAACGTGAGCCGCGGGCGGTAAGCGCCTCGAGGGCCCGGTCGGCGTGGGCGCTGGACTTCATCTCGCTCTTGATCACCTCGAGGACCTGCCGTCCCTCGCCGATGACGAACGTCTTGCGCTGCACTGGCGCCAGCTTGCCAAGCAGGCCCCGTTTGACGCCGAAATCACTAGCAATCTTGCCATCCTGGTCGGACAGCAGCGGGTAGTCGAAGTTGTGCTTCTCGCTGAATTCCTTCTGCTTGGCGACCGGGTCGACGCTGATCCCCACCCGCTGGGCACCCACCCTGGCGAACTCGGCCGTCATGTCACGAAAATGGCACGCTTCCGCGGTGCAGCCCGAGGTCATCGCGGCGGGGTAGAAGAACAACACCACGGGGCCGTCGACCAGCAGGGCGCTGAGCTTGCGGGGGGTGCCGTTCTGGTCGGGTAGTTCAAAATCGGGCGCGGTGTCGCCAGCCTTCATCTGTGCACTCTCCTCATCGATCCGGGGAACGGGGGTTGCTTTGTTGACCGATAGCGTACGGAAGATCAGTGCGTGGCCGGGCTGCGATCTTGCCGCTCGGCCTTCGCGGGTGTGGGTGCAGTCCCGCCGAGATGGGCCGGGAGCCACCACCGGTCGGCCTCGTTTCGCGGCTGGTCTGGGTAGCTGGCTTGCGCACGTTCCACCATCTCGGCCATGACCTGACGCAACGCGGCGGTGTCCGCGACCCCGTCACCACTGGGCCACACTGCCGCTCCGAAGGTGATGGACACCGCGACCCGGTGCGCACGGAGCAGGCTCGGGCGCCGACCCTTAGTGAGCACCCGGTGGCCACCCCAGATCACCACCGGGATAAGCGGAACTTGCGCTTCGTGCGCCAGCCGCACGGCACCAGTCTTGAAACTTCCGAGCGTCCAGGACGGGCTCACCATCCCCTCCGGAAAAACACCGACCAGCTCACCGCCCCGCAATCCGGCCACGCCGCGCGCGTAGGCACCGGCCCCGGCGGCGCGCTGCACCGGAATGTGGTGCATGCCGCGCATCAGCGGCCCGGCTACCGGATGCCGCCAGGCGGCCTTGGTCGCCAAGAACCGCACCAGCCGGCGGCGGCGCCACCAGACGCCGGCCCCGGCGAGCGCGAACTCCGCATACCCGAAGTGAGTGATAGCGAGGACCGCGCCGCCACGTGCGGGGACGTGTTCATCGCCAAGGACCGTGACCCGCAGTCCCAGCAGCCAGAAGATCGTCAAGAACATCGCGATCACCGGGCGGTAGACCGGTTCGCTGCGTAGCGTGACGGGAACGGGCTCAGCCGGCGACGTCACAACCAGCCATTCGGCGGGGGAGGTTGACCGGTTCACTGCCCGATAACGCCGCTGGCCGCCCGGTTCACTGCCCAGTAACATCCGCTGGGGCCGCGTGATCGAATGGCGACCGTGAACCCGCGCTCTCCCGCCGTCAAGTTCCTCGAACCCGAGGCGGGAACCGAGGTGAGCGCCGTCGCCCTGGTGCTGCACGGTGGCAAGGTGCGGAGCAACCGCGCTCCGCGCGGCTGGCAGCTCGCGGTGGCCCGGATGCGACCGTTTGCCAGGCACCTTGCGCGCGCCGGCAAGGGTCAGCACCTCGCGGTGGGGATCGTGCGTTTTGGGGTTCGCGGCTGGAACGGCGAGCTCGCTTCCCCGCTCGTCGATGTCGCCGACGTCTTGGCGACGGTCCGGCACCGCTACGGCGCGGTACCGATCGTGCTGATCGGTCACTCGATGGGCGGGCGGGCCGCCCTTCGATCGGCGGGAGACGCGTCGGTGGTCGGCGTTGTGGCACTCGCGCCGTGGCTGGAAGCCCAAGAGCCGGTCGCGCAACTTCGCGGCAAGCGCGTCCTGATCCTGCACGGTGACCGCGACCGCTGGACCGATCCGCGTGCCTCCCTTCGTTACGCCCAGGCGGTGCAGGGGGTAGCCGCATCGGCCGGCCGGGTCAGCGTGAGCGGGGCCGGCCACTCGATGTTGCGCCGCGCCTCGCTCTGGCATGCGCTGACCACGTCGTTCACGCTGCGAACCCTCGGTCTTACCGTGAGGCAATCCGCAACGGCCGACCACGCGAACCTCCTGGAGAGCGCGGGTACCGGACAGGTACGGCTGGTGATCTAGCTGCCGGAGGAGGAACACCACATGCGCGGACCCCCTGGGGGCGACCGGCAACGCACCATCGCCATTATCGGGGCTGGGGTCTCCGGCTTGACGGCCGCCCACATCCTGCAACAAGGGGCGGAGGTGACGCTCTATGAGGCGCGGCCCGTCCTCGGCGGTCACGCCGACACTCACGACGTGATCAGTGCGAGCGGTCGCACGCTCACCGTCGACACCGGCTTCATCGTGCACAACGAACGGACCTATCCCACGCTGCTGCGCCTTTTTCGCGAGCTCGGGATTGCCACCCAGGATTCGGACATGAGCATGTCAGTCCGCTGTGACGGTTGCGGACTTGAGTACGCCGGGGCGCAGGGTGCTCGTGGGGTGTTCGCTCGGCCCCAGTCAGTGGTGAACGGGCGCTACCTGCGGATGCTCGGCGAGGTACTGCGATTTCACCGCGCGGCCAAGCGGCTGCTGACGGGCGGCGGGCTCGCCGAACCCACCTTGGCCGAGTTTCTCACCGCCGGTCACTACTCACCCTATTTCGTCCAGCACTTCATGACCCCCGTGGTTTCCTGCGTCTGGTCGTGCGCCCCCGAGACGGCACTGCACTACCCGGCGCGTTACCTGTTCGCCTTCCTCGACAACCACGGGATGCTCAGCGTCGGCGGGTCCCCGACGTGGCGCACTGTGGTCGGCGGCTCCCGAAGCTATGTGGAGGCAGCCGCGAAGAACCTGAGCGCCGTCCATACCGCCACCGCCGTGCGGGCCGTCACCAGGGTCGACGACGGGGTCGAGGTCCACGACGACTCAGATCAACTACGGCGCTACGACGCCGCCGTCATCGCGACGCACCCGGACCAAGCCCTGCGTCTGTTGGGGCGGCCGACCACGGCGCAGATCGAGGTGCTGGGTGCCTTCACCTACTCGAAGAATCTCACCGTGCTGCACACCGACACGGCACTGCTGCCGCGGGCAAGCGGGGCACGCGCCTCGTGGAATTACCGGCTGGCCGCGTGCGACACCCAGGCAGATCAAGTGCTCGTGTCGTACGACATGAACCGGCTGCAGCGAATATCCGCACCGGAGACGTACGTGGTGACGCTGAACCCCGGCGCCCTGGTGGATCCGGCGAGGGTGCTCGATACCATGGATTACGCGCACCCCATCTACACGCCGACCTCGGTTGCCGCGCAGCAGCGCCTACCCAGCCTGAACGACGGCGTGCTGGCATTCGCCGGGGCCTACCACGGATGGGGTTTCCACGAGGATGGGGCCCGCTCGGGCCTTGCGGCGGCCCAGAGTCTGGGCGGCGAATGGTGAGCGCCACGATCAGCCCCGACGCCCTGGCGACCGGGCGAACGCCCGAACTGGGGCAAACCCCAGCGCTCTATGAGGTCACCATCGGCCACGTGCGGACCGCTCCGGTGCGGCACGGCTTCACCTACCGGGGTTACCAGTGGCTGGTGGATCTCGACGAGCTGCCCCGACTTCCGCGCCCGCTCCGGCCACTGGCCCGGTTCGAGGCGTCCGATCACCTCGGCGACCCGGCCCGCAGCATCCGGGCGAACCTCGAGACATTTCTCGCGGCGCGGGGTGTCGACACCGCCGGCGGCCGGATACTGATGCTGGCCAACGCCCGCGTGTTGGGCTACGTATTCAACCCGCTGTCGGTGTTCTGGTGTTACGACCGAAGTGGCCGACTCGCCTGTGTGGTAGCCGAGGTGCACAACACTTATGGGGAGCGGCACGCCTACCTGTTGCACACCGATCAGGCCGGGCGGGCACGCACCCGCAAGCAGTTCTACGTATCGCCGTTCAACCCCGTTGACGGCGAGTACGCGATGAGCCTGCCAGAGCCCGGCGCCGACCTGGCCCTGACGATCACGCTGCACCGCCCGGGCAGTACCCCGTTCGTGGCGACGGTACGCGGCGCTCGGCGTCCGGCCAGCGCGTTCGAGGTGCTGCGTGCCGCGCTTCGCCACCCCGCCGCGCCGCTGGTGGCCGCCGCCCGGATCAGGCGACAGGGCCTCACCTTGTGGTTGCGCGGCCTGCGTCCTTCTCCCCGACCCCACCACCACCAGGAAGACGTGTCGTGACCCACACCGCCGCTGCCCCTCCCACGCTTCCCGTCGACGCCTTCACCTGGCCCGATGTCGCCGCGCTGCCCGCTCGGGGGGTCCGGTCCACCGTCGGAGCGGGCCTGTTCAAGCGGGCAGCGAGGCGGCTGCGGCTGCGCATCCTGATGCCGGATGGCTCCGAGTATGGGGGTGGCAACACCGGCAGCCCGGTGATGCGGCTACGCCGACCCGAGTCGGTCTACCGCCGGATTGGTGCGACCGGCACGGTGGGTTTCGGTGAGGCCTACATGGCGGGCGACTGGGACACCAACGACCTCGTCGGAGTCCTGACCGCCTTCGCGGCGGCCGTGGGCCAACTGGTCCCGATGCCTCTGCAGACCTTGCGGCATCGGATCCTGCGCCGGATCCCCAGTCATGAACGCAACACCGTCGCGGGCGCCGCCAGCAACATCAGCCGGCACTACGACCTGTCCAACCAGATGTTTGCCACCTTCCTGGATCCCACCATGACCTACTCGTCGGCCCTGTTCGATGAGGTGGGCGGGCACGTCGTCCCAGGCGGTGAGCTCCGGTTGGCGCAGCACCGAAAGATCGACCGGCTGCTGGACCTGGCGCAGGTGGGTGCCGGCACGCGACTGCTGGAAATCGGGACCGGCTGGGGCGAGCTCGCCGCGCGGGCCGCTGCCCGCGGTGCGCTGGTGCACACCGTCACCATTTCCGCTGAGCAGGCCGCCCTGGCAACCCAGCGGGTCGCCGCCGCCGGGCAGAGCGACCGCGTCCGGGTAGATTTGCGCGACTACCGCCAGTTGGAGGGTCACTACGATGCGATCGTCAGCGTGGAGATGATCGAGGCGGTGGGCGTGGAGAACGTCGCTGACTACGTGCAGAACCTCGATCGCCACCTTGCCCCTGGCGGCCGCGTCGGTCTTCAGGCCATCACGATGCCGCACGATCGGATGCTGGTCAGTCAGGACACCTACACCTGGATCCGCAAATACATCTTTCCGGGCGGCCAGATCCTTTCGATCCCAGCCATCGAGAAAGGCCTTGCCGAACACACCACGCTGCGGATCAGCGGGCAGGATCCCCTCGGACTGCACTACGCCGAGACCTTGCGGCAATGGCGGCAGACCTTCCTGTCGCACGCCGGGCGGGTCAAGGAATTGGGCTTCGACGAGACGTTCATCAGGATGTGGGAGTTCTACCTGGCCTACTCCGAGGCCGGCTTCCGGGCCCGCTACCTGGACGTGTATCAGCTCGTGTTGACGCGACCGGTCGACGCCGGGGCCGGGGTCTGAAGGTCGATGACCACAGGCGCGGCGGACCGGCTCGGGCCGTTGCTCGAACGGGCTTTCGCCGGCGAGTTGCCGATCCGCGTCAAGGCCTGGGACGGAAGCCAGGTGGGCCCGGTCGACGCACCAGCAGTGGTGTTGCGTTCGCGCCGGGCGTTACGCAGGCTGCTGTGGGCTCCCGGTGAACTCGGCCTCGCGCAGGCCTACGTGGCCGGCGACATCGATCTGGAGGGCGACCTCGCCGATGGTCTTCGCCGGATCTGGGCCATCGCCCGCGGCCGCAAGATGCCTGACGTGCACCTGCGCGGCCGCCGGCTGCTCGACGGCACCAGGGTGGCGATTCGGCTGGGGGTGTTAGGCCCGCGCCCCCAGCCCCCCGCTGCGCAGGCTCGCCTGGCGGGAGCGCGGCACAGCCGGCACCGGGATAGGGCGGCCATCGCCCACCACTACGACCTTTCGAACGAGTTCTATGCGCTGGTGCTGGACCCCGAAATGGTCTACTCGTGCGGCTATTGGGTCGGCGACCCCGATGACCCGGCCTACACGGTCGCAGACGCCCAACTGGACAAGCTGGACCTGATCTGCCGAAAACTCGGACTCGAACCCGGCATGCGCCTGCTTGATGTCGGCTGCGGCTGGGGAGCTTTGATCCTGCACGCCGCCGCGCACTATGGCGTCAGCGCAACGGGGGTAACCCTGTCGACGCGGCAGCATGGCTTCGTCCGCCAGCGGATCCACGAACGCGGGCTGACCGCCCGGGTCGAGGTCCGATTGCAGGACTACCGGGAGATCGACGATGTCCCCTACGACCGGGTCGCCTCGATCGAGATGGGCGAGCACGTCGGAGAGCAGCAGTACCCGCTATACGCTGCGAGCCTGTTCCGGCTGCTCAGACCCGGGGGACGGCTACTGCTACAGCAAATGTCACGCGGGGCCAAGCACCCTGGCGGCGGGGCGTTCATCGAGTCCTATGTGGCGCCCGATATGCACATGCGCCCGGTCGGCCACACCCTCGCGCTGATCGAAGCGGCCGGCTTCGAAGCCCGGGACGTCGAGGCGATGCGCGAACACTACGTGTGGACGGTCCGGGCCTGGTATGACGCGCTCGAGAGGCAGTGGGGCGCGGCGGTCGAGCTGGTTGGTGAGCAGCAGGCACGCGTGTGGCGGCTCTACCTGGTGGGCTCGATGCTCACCTTCGCCGAGAACAGGATGGGCGTCGACCAGATCCTGGCCGTCAAGCCGTTGGCCGGGGGCGCCAGCGGGATGCCGCGGACGCGGGCGAGCAGTTCGGCCACCGCCGCCGCGTCGTCTCTGCGCCCGGTTTTGTGATCTGATCGTTCCCATGGGCTTTTCGGCGGCACGCTTCGCTTTGGGCATCCCGGTCTGCCTCCTGGGCGTCGCCGCGTTGCTGGTGGTCACGTTCGTCACCGGCAGGAAGGTCCATCGACACAGCGTTGTCGACGTCGCGTGGGGGCTGGGTTACGCCGTCATCGCCTTGATCTCGTTCACCTTTTCCGCCGGGCACGGCGCGAGCGCAACCCGGGTGCTGCTGGCCGTCATGACAACCGTGTGGGGTGTCCGGCTCGGCGGCTTCATCGCGCTGCGCCAGCGTGGGGCCAAGGAGGACCCGCGCTACACCGACATGCTCGATCGCGCCGCGGCCAACTCGCCCGGCGCCGGCCGCGACGCACTCGCCGCCCGCAAGATTTACCTCACCCAAGGCGTGACGTTGCTATTCGTGTCGTTGCCGGTACAGGTCGGCATGTACGAGCATGGCCACCTCGCCGTGCCGGCCTATCTCGGCGTCGCGCTCTGGCTCGTCGGCCTGACGTTCGAGGGGGTGGGCGACTACCAGCTGGCCCGATTCAAGGGGGAGACAAGTAACAAGGGAAAGATCATGGATCGTGGCTTGTGGGGGTGGACCCGGCATCCGAACTACTTCGGGGATGCCTGCGTGTGGTGGGGGCTGTTCCTCGTGGCCGCCGGTCATTGGCCCGGCGTGCTGACGGTGCTCTCCCCCGTGCTGATGAACGCCTTCCTCGCCAGGGGAACCGGCAAGGCCACTCTCGAAAAGCACATGGGCGACCGTCCGGGATTCGCCGACTACCTCGCCTCGACCAGCGGCTTTTTCCCCCTCCCACCGGCACTGACCCGCGCCCTTCACTCCCGCTGAGTCGCCATGCCCGAGTCCCTCCCCGGCGCCCCCGCCGTCCCCGGAACCGGCACGACCGACCCGGCCGCCGGCAGCGCGGTGTTCGTGCCCGGACCGGAGGGCTGGGTGCCCGCCCCGCCCGACTACCTTCCCCCGCTTGGCTGGCTCCCGACACCCAAGGGGTGGGCGCCCGCTCCCCCTGGCTGGAGCCCACCCCGCGGTTGGATCCACACGCCCTCCGGCTGGCTACCGCCAGGCCTCGACACCGGCGGCGATCGCTCCCCGAGCCGCGCGGTGCGGGTGTTCGGCTGGCCAACGGTTCGCCCCGGACCCGTCCAGCAAAAAGCCAGAGCAACCGACCGGCACCCCTCCGGCTGGGAAATCATCCTGGTACTGCTGCTATTTCCAGCACTGGCCTTCGTGACGGCGGTGGGTTCCCTGTTGCAGCTGGCCTTTCACAAGCCCAGCGACGCGAGCTACGTTCACGACTTGTTGCCCGGCCACCCGTGGCCCTCAGCGGTGGTGGCGACGGCAGCCACCCTGGTGGAGTTCGGCCCACCCCTGCTCGCTGTCTATCTGCTTCGGCTGTCCGGTGGAGGTCGCGCCGTGATGGGGCTGGACCGCTCCGCCCCGCGGGCCGACCTGGCGCGATGCCTGAAGCTGATGCTGCTGACCTACGTTCCGGGCTTCTTGCTGGTCGCTGTCATCAGCGGCCTGACCGGCCAGCACAATGAGGTGGCCCACGCCATCCCGCCGAACGCCGCATACCTGCTGCCCCTTTTAGTCAGCGCCGTTGGCGCCGGGGTCGTCGAAGAAATCGTGGTCCTCGGATACCTGATTCACCGCCTCGAACAGCGGGGGTGGAGTCCCACCCGGATCCTGATCGCCGCCACCGTTGTTCGTGCCAGCTACCACCTCTACTACGGATGGGGCACCATCGGGATCGCCCTCTGGGGCGCCCTGTCGGTGCTGCTCTACCGCCGGCGCCCCCGCCTGCTCACCTTTGTGGTGCTGCACGTGCTGTGGGACGGCTGGCAGTTCATCGACATTTACGCGCACGGCGCGTTCGCCGCGATCGCACCGCTCACGACGCTGGCTGCACTGTTCGGATTCTGGCTGTTCGGCCGCCGGTCGGCGCTCCGCGAGATAGTGGCCTCATGACCAACCAATGGGATCCCAGCTTCCTCCCCGAACTCATCGGATGCCGGGTTGTCGTGACCGGCGCCAATTCCGGCATCGGATACCAGACCGCGCTGCGCCTTGCGCAGCGTGGGGCACAGGTCACCATGGCGGTCCGATCCCAGCCGAAGGGGGAGGCGGCGCTCGCCGAGATCCGCCGGGCGTCGCCAGCCGCGGACGTGCGCCTTGGGTCGCTGGACCTTGCTGACCTCCGCTCGGTGCGTTCCTTCGCGGCCGGGTGGGACGGCGCACTCGATCTGCTGGTGAACAACGCCGGCGTCATGGCCATACCGAAGGACCTGACCGCCGATGGTTTCGAGCGGCAGCTGGGAACGAACCATTTTGGCCACTTCGCGCTGACCGGGCTGTTGCTGCCCGCACTGCTCGCGGGAAGCGCGGCGCGGGTCGTCACCGTGTCGTCGCTGGCCGCCCACGGCGGGCGGATGGCGTTCGACGACCTGGACGGCGTCAAAGCCTACCGGCCGTGGCGCGCCTACTGTCAAAGCAAGCTGGCCAACCTGTTGTTCACCGCCGAGCTAAGCCGGCGGTTGGCACCGTCCGCCCCAGCCATGCTGGCCCTGGCGACGCATCCCGGTTACGCCGCCACCAACCTGCAGGCGACCAGTGCCGGTGCCAAGTCGGGGCCTCGCCGAGCCATCGAGGGTGTCGCCATGACGATCGGCAACCTGGTGCTCGCTGCGCCGGCCGCCGAGGGTGCGCTCCCCTCGCTGTACGCCGCGACGGCCCCCGGCCTGGTGGGAGGCGCCTTCTACGGACCGCAGGGCAGGTTCGGGACGCGCGGTGCCCCCGGACCCGCGAAGCTGCCGGCCCGCGCCGGGGACCTCGAGGCGGTCCGCCGGCTCTGGGAGATCTCCGAGCAGCGCACCGGGGTGGCCTGCGCGGCGCTCAATCGCTCAGATGCCTAGCCAGCCACGCCAGGGTCCGGGACCAGCCGTCGGCCGCCGCTGCGGGGTCGAACACCGCGGGGCGGTCATCGCAGTGAAAGCCGTGCTGCGCCTGCGGATAGCGCACCACCTGGGTCGGGACACCGGATCCTGCGGCCGCCGCGCGCAGCGATTCAACGTCAGCCGGCGGGATGCTCCGGTCGAGGTCACCGAACAGCCCGAGCCAGGGAGCGCGCAGCCCCGGCGCCAGGACCGCCAACGGTGGCAACCCGAACCTGCCCTCGCGCACCCCACCGCCGTAGAAGGTGATCGCCGCCCCGAGCGGCCGAGTCGTCGCAGCCCAGAGGGCGACGGAGCCGCCCATGCAGAACCCGACGATGCCGATCTGGGAACTCCCGACGCGCTCCCCGTCCAGGAAGGCAAGCGTCGCGTCCAGGTCGGCTCCCAGCCCCTTCGGCGTCAGTGCCTGCATGTGCGGGGACGCGGCCTGCATGTCGTCGTAGGACAGCACCGGGTCCCCGCTTCGGTGAAACAGGTGCGGCGCCGCGGCCAGGTAGCCGGCAGCAGCAGCCCGCAGGCACACGTCCTCGATATGGCTTGTGACGCCGAAGGCCTCCTGGATCACGATCAGCGCCCCGGCGACCGGCGCGGCGGGCCGGGCGACGGACAGGGGTAAGTCACCGGCATTGAGGTAGTCAATGGTCATATCAGCGACCGTATCCGGCGGGTGAACCGCCCCGGCAGGACGCCCATGCGAGGGTGGTGCCGACGCCCACGACGTGAAACGAGACAGCGACACATGCAGGTTTGGCCTGGACACCCCTACCCGCTAGGTGCCACCTACGACGGCGCGGGCACGAACTTTGCCCTGTTCAGTGAGGTGGCCGACTCGGTCGGGTTGTGCCTCATCGGCGAGGACGGCAGCGAGGAATGCGTCCGGCTGCCGGAGACCGACGCGTTCGTTCATCACGGTTACCTGCCTGGGGTGGGGGCCGGCCAGCGGTACGGCTTTCGGGTGCGGGGACCCTACGATCCGGCGCGGGGGCTGCGCTGCAACCCGGCGAAGCTGCTGCTGGATCCGTACGCGAAGGCGGTTGACGGGCAGATCGAGTGGGACGAGGCCCTGTTCTCGTATGCCTTTGCCGAAGGGCCGGCGAGCCCGCCCACCGACACCGACTCCGGTCCGCACATGTTGCGCGCCGTGGTGGTGAGCCCCTTCTTCGACTGGGAGCACGACCGGCCACCTGGCACCCCCTACGCGGACTCGGTCATCTACGAGGCGCACGTCCGCGGTCTGACGATGACCCACCCCGCGGTCCCGCCCGAGGACCGCGGCACCTATGCCGGCCTGGCCCACCCGGCGGTGATCGAGCACCTGCAAAGACTCGGCATCACCGCTGTCGAGTTGATGCCGGTGCACCAGTTCGTCCGCGACCACCACCTGGTCGAGCGCGGGTTGAGCAACTACTGGGGCTACAACACCATCGCGTTCCTCGCCCCGCACAACGCCTACTCCGCGGCGAATCGCGCCGGGCGGCGCGGGGGTCAGGTTCAGGAGTTCAAGGCCATGGTGAAGGCGCTGCATCAGGCGGGCATTGAGGTCATCTTGGATGTGGTCTACAACCACACGGCCGAAGGCAATCACGCCGGCCCCACCCTGAGCCTGCGGGGCATCGACAACCAGGCCTACTACCGGTTGGTCGACGGCGACCCGGCGCACTACTACGACACCACGGGCACCGGCAACACGCTGCTGATGCGGCATCCGCATGTGCTGCAGCTGATCATGGATAGCTTGCGTTACTGGGTCACCGAGATGCACGTCGATGGCTTCCGGTTCGACCTGGCCGCGTCCTTGGCCCGCCAGTTCCATGAGGTCGACCGGCTGTCTGCCTTCTTCGACCTCGTCCAACAGGACCCGGTGGTCAGCCAGGTGAAGCTCATCGCCGAGCCGTGGGACGTCGGTGAGGGGGGCTACCAGGTGGGCAATTTCCCGCCGCTGTGGACCGAGTGGAACGGCCGCTATCGCGACACCGTGCGCGATTTTTGGCGCGGTGAACCGGCGACGCTCGCCGAGCTAGGGTCGCGCGTGACCGGAAGTTCAGATCTCTACGAGACCAGCGGCCGGCGCCCCTACGCGTCGATCAACTTCGTTACGGCCCACGACGGGTTCACCCTGCACGATCTGGTTTCCTACAACGACAAGCACAACGATGCCAACGGGGAAGGTGGCGCTGACGGGGAGAGCCATAACCGCTCATGGAACTGCGGGGTCGAGGGCGGAAGTGACGACCTGGAGATCGTCGCGCTGCGTGAGCAGCAAAAGCGCAACATCATCGCCACGATGTTTCTGTCCCAGGGCGTGCCCATGCTGCTGCACGGCGACGAGCTGGGGCGCACCCAACGCGGTAACAACAATGCCTACTGCCAGGACAATGTATTGTCCTGGATCGACTGGGACCGGGCCGAAGATTTCTTCCCGCTGACCGAGTTTGTTGCCGAGGTCAGCCGGCTGCGCCGGGAACATCCCGTGTTTCGCCGCCGCCGGTTCTTCCGGGGCCGGCCAACCAGTTCGGGCGGCGTCGAGGACATCGCCTGGTTCACCCCGGCCGGGGAAACGATGGGCGCCGAGGACTGGGACACCGGCTATGCCCGCAGCCTCACGGTCTTCCTCAACGGCGAGGCGATCCGCGAGCCGGGCACACGCGGAGAGCGCCTTATCGACGACTCGTTCTGCCTGCTGCTGAACGCCTCCCACGAGCCGATGGATTTCCTCATGCCGCCGGAAGAGTTCGGACATGTCTGGGAGCTCGTCCTGGACTCGGCTGGGCCGCTGGTCGCCATGGCCGACGAGCAAATAGCCAAGGCGGGGGGCGCCGTGGCGATCGAGGCACGGTCCGTGTCCCTGTTCCGGCGAATGCGGTGAGCTCACCGCCGCGGCCCGCACGCGGGCGGGCGCCGAGCAGCACCTACCGGCTGCAGCTAAACGCAGATTTCACCCTCGACGCTGCCATCGAGGTGCTTGCGCACCTCGCTGAGCTGGGCGTCGGGGCGATTTACCTCTCCCCGCTGCTGGCCGCCGTGCCCGGTTCCACCCACGGCTACGACGTGGTCGACCCGGGGCGCATCGACGAGGAGCGCGGGGGGGAGGCGGCCCTTCGTCGGCTGTCCGCCGCGGCGCACGCGCATGGCCAGCAGGTCGTTCTCGACATCGTCCCCAACCACCTTTCGGTGCAGATCCCGCGGGCCAATGCCGCCTGGTGGGATGTGCTGACCTATGGGGCCGCCAGCTCCTATGCCCGCTGGTTCGACGTGGACTGGGACGCGGGAGCCTTGCTGCTGCCGGTCCTCGGCGCCGACACCGATCTCACCCACCTGCAGGTGGTCGCCGGGCCGGGCGGGCCGGAGCTGGCCTACTACGAGCACCGATTCCCGGTGGCCCCGGGCACCGAGGGGGGAACCGGGCAGGATGTGCACGAGCGCCAGCACTACCGGCTCGTCGGCTGGCGCCACGCTGCCACGGACCTCACCTATCGCCGATTTTTCGACGTCACCACCCTCGCCGGCCTGCGCGTGGAGGACGAAGCGGTCTATGCCGCCACGCATCGCAAGATCCTAGAGCTGGTGCGCGACGGGGTCATCGACGCGCTGCGCATCGACCATCCAGATGGCCTCGCCGATCCGGCCGGCTACCTGGACCGGCTGGCCAGAGACACCGGGGCCGTCTGGACGCTGGTCGAAAAGATCCTCGAGTCGGGCGAGACCCTCCCCCCCTGCTGGGCCACCGCCGGGACGACCGGCTATGACGCCGCCCGCCTGGCGACCGGGCTGTTCGTTGACCCTGCCGGGCAAGAGCCCCTGACCCAGCTCTGGCAGCGGCTCACCGGCGACCACTCCACCTTCGCGCAGAAGGTTCTGGCCGGAAAGCGGGCGGTGCTGGCCGGCCCGCTGGCCGCCGAGCTGGCCAGGCTCGGCCGGATGGCGGCAGAGATCGACCCCCAGGTGATCGCGGCGGTACTCATCCATTTTCCGGTGTACCGGTCCTACCTTCCGGGCGCCGGCAGCGCTGCGCTGGCCAAGGCGCTGGCAGGAGCCGGCCGCGAGCTCCGCGCCGACCTGCAGGCCGACCTGCGCCTGCTTGCCGCGCGGTTGTCCGACGCGAGCGATCCGCTGTGCATCCGGTTCCAGCAAACCTCCGGGATGGTGATGGCCAAGGGAGTGGAAGACACGGCGTTCTACCGGCACCACGTCCTGCTTGCGTTGGCCGAGGTCGGGTCGGATCCGGGCCACTTCGGGGTCGGCGCCGGCGAATGGCACGCGAGCTGCCTGGCCCTCGCCGAGCACTGGCCGGAAACCATGACCTTGCTCTCCACACACGACACCAAGCGAAGTGAGGACATCCGCGCCCGGCTCGTGCTGCTCTCGGAGTTGCCCGCCGAATGGTCGGAAGTTGTCGGTGAACTCGAGCTCGCCGCGGCCCCGTACGCCGGGCCAGTCGCCGCCGAGGACCGCTACCTGCTGCATCAGACCCTGGCGGGCACCGGGCTCATCGACGCCAACCGCGTCGGTGGATATCTGGAGAAGGCCACCAGGGAGGCGAAACGGCACACGTCGTGGATCACCCCAGACGAGGCCTACGACCGGCAGCTGCAATCGCTCGTGCGCGGGGTGCTGGGCGACGACGCCTACCGGCGCATCCTCGGGGGCCTGCTTCGCCGGTTGGACCCGCCCTGGCACCGGACGGTGCTCGCCCAGAAACTGGCGCAGCTCACGATGCCGGGGGTACCGGACCTCTACCAGGGCAGCGAACGCGAACTCATCTCGCTGGTCGACCCCGACAACAGGCGGCGGGTTGACTTCACCGCTCCGGCCACCGTCAAGACGGGCCTGGTCAAAACGGTGCTCCACCTTCGACGGGACCGGCCAGAGCTGTTCGACGGCTACCGCGCCGTTTCCTGCGGCTCTGGCCGCGCCGTTGCCTACGCCAGGTCGCCGGACCTGCTGGTGGTGCTCGCGACGCGGGCGGTGGCCCTGGAACGGGACGGCTGGGGAACGGAGTGCTTCGCGCTGCCGGCCGGTTCGTGGACAGACGCGCTCAGCGGGCGCCCGGCCGGCTCGGGGCGGTTGGCTGACGTCGTGGGCGATGGGCCCGGGGCATTGCTGGTGCGCGGGTGAGCGCCCCACATGTTCCCGGCTGGCAGCGTAGGGCAGGCTGCGGGTCGTGACCGCCTTCCGCGTGTGGGCACCGGCGGCGTCGTCGGTGTCCCTGGTCCTCACCGGTCCCGACGGGGACGCCGAGCACGCCATGCGCGCGGTGGAGCGTGGCTGGTGGACCGCGGAGGTGCCCGATGCCGGGGACGGCACCGACTACGGTTTCCGGCTCGGAGAGGGTGATCAGGTTCTCCCGGACCCGCGTTCCCCGTGGCAACCGGGCGGGGTCCACGGGCGCAGCCGCACCGTCGATCATGCGGCGTTCGGCTGGCGCGATGAGCGTTGGCGCGGCCGTCCCCTGGCCGGCAGCGTCTTGTACGAGTTGCACGTGGGCACGTTCACCGATGAGGGGACCCTCGCCGCGGCGGCGGCAAGGCTGCCCTATCTGGCCGAGCTGGGCATCGACGCGGTCGAGTTGCTGCCGGTCGCGGCAGTTCCCGGCCGGTGGAGCTGGGGCTACGACGGGGTCGGCGTCTACGCGGTGAGCGAGACCTACGGGGGCCCCACCGAGCTCAAACGCTTCATCGAGGCAGCGCACAACCACGGAATTGCCGTGGTACTGGACGTCGTGCACAACCACCTGGGACCCCGCGGCAACTACCTGCCGCACTTCGGACCGTACTTCGGCTCCGGGGAGAGTGCCTGGGGCGAGCGGCTTAACCTCGACGGCCCAGGCAGCGACGAGGTGCGCCGGTTCGTCGTCGACAACGCGCTGATGTGGCTGCGTGACTATCACCTGGACGGCCTGCGCCTCGACGCGGTCCACGCGTTCGTTGACACCCGCGCGGTGCACGTCCTGGAGCAGATGGCCGAGGAGGTGGACGCCCTCGCCTCCTCCCTGGGGCGGCCCCTGTGGCTGATCGCCGAATCCGACCTGAATGACCCGCGGCTGATCCGATCGAGGGAAGCCGGCGGGTACGGGCTCACCGCGCAGTGGTGTGACGACATCCACCACGCGCTGCACGCGGCGCTCACCGGCGAACGGCAGGGCTACTACGCCGATTTCGGTTCGCTGCCCACCCTCGCCAAGGCACTGACGCAGGCCTTCGTCCACGACGGCACCTGGTCGCGCTTCCGCGGCCGCTCACACGGCCGGCCGGTGGGGGACTTGCCCGGCGAACGGTTCGTCGCCTTCCTGCAGGACCATGACCAGGTCGGCAATCGCGCGCGGGGCGACCGGCTTGCTGGCACCCTTTCCTCCGGACTGCTTCGGCTCGGTGCGGCGCTGCTGCTGTGCTCTCCGTACACACCGATGCTTTTTATGGGTGAAGAGTTCGGTGCGACCACGCCGTGGCAGTTCTTCTCCGACCTGGACACCGAAGCGCTGCGCCGGGCGACCAGCGAGGGGCGCCGAAGGGAGTTCGCCGATCATGGCTGGGCACCCGGCGATGTGCCCGATCCGAGTGAGCCGCAGACCTTCTACCGGTCCAGGTTGGACTGGTCATCCATCGACGAGGGTCCCGACGGCCTGCTCGCCTGGTACCGGCGCCTGATCGAGTTGCGCCGCGAGGAGCCGGACCTGCGCGATGGCCGACGCGAGCACACCGCGTGCACCTATGACCAGGACGCCCGCACCTTCGTGCTCCGCCGCAGGGACCTTCTGGTGGTCTGCAACCTGGACCCCATCGAGGCGACCGTGACGATCGAGGGGACCCCGGTAGAGGTCCTCGCGTCCAGCGCCACCGGCTTCTCCTACGGCCCTGGCCTGGTCACCCTGGCCGGCGAGTCGGTGATCGTGATCCGCCGCCTGCCCACCTGAGCCGGCTCAACCCCTTCTGTGCTTGCCCTCGGCTGCCGGACGGGTCACCCACAGCCAGCGCACCGCCTCGCAGCGCGGGCAGCACCAGCCCTCCCTGTCGTCAGCAGGCGCGGGCCACGCATGCTCGGAGTCGACCGCGCCGCACAGGGCGCAACATCGCAACCAGTCCTCATCCACGAGGCCATCGTGCGCGGTCCGGGCCGCTTCGAAGCGACGGCGCGCCGAGCGCCGCGCCGCGTGCTCGATGACGCGGATTGACATGAACCACCGGGCCTTACCGGGGCGCCATCCTGATCGCCCCGTCCAGGCGGATCACCTCACCGTTGAGCATCGGATTTTCCAGGATGTGCATGACCAGCGCGGCGTACTCGGTGGGCTCGCCCAGCCGCGCCGGATGCGGCACCTGCTGGCCGAGCGACACCCGTGCCTGCTCGGGCAGCCCCGCCAGCAGGGGGGTATGAAACAGCCCGGGCGCGATGGTCATCACTCGGATCCGGGCGGCGGCAAGATCTCTCGCCAGCGGGAGGGTCATTCCGACGATGCCACCCTTGCTCGCCGCGTACGCCGCCTGACCGATCTGCCCGTCGAAGGCGGCAATGCTGGCGGTGTTCACCACGACACCGCGCTCCTCGCCGACCGGTTCGGTGGCCATCATGGCCTCGGCCGCAAGACGGATCGCGTTGAAGGTGCCGATCAGGTTAACCGCAACGACCTTGGCGAACTGGTGCAGCGGCATCGGTCCCGCGCGCCCGACAACGCGCCCGGGGGGGCCGATACCCGCGCAGTTGACCAGCACCCGCAGCGGGCCGGCGTCGCTCGCCGCGGCCACCGCCAGGCGCACCTGCTCCTCGTCGGTGACATCGGTCTGGAGGTAGCGGATTCCCGCTGACCGGCCCGGGGATTTCGCGATGTCGGCAACGACCACGCTCGCACCAGCGGCGGTCAGGGCCGAGGCCGTCGCAAGGCCCAGACCGGACGCGCCCCCGGTGACCAAGGCCGAGCAAGAGTTCACATGCATGGCCGAAACCCTAGCCACGGCCCAGGGCTAGACCGGTTCGAGCGCCGGGGTGGCCTGCTCGGCCCGGGCCGGCTCGGGGCGTACCGGGCGCCGGGGCAGCCCGAACAGAGCGACGGCGGCGGCAACCAGAACCAACAACGCCGACACCGCAAATGCCCGGGTGTATCCGGCCGTCTCGGCTACCCGCGCTCCCTGGAAGGCGACCGCATGAGCGCGAGCCGCGGAGATGGTCAGAAGCGCCGCGAGGCCAAGCGACCCGCCGATCTGCCGGGTGGTGTTGATCAACCCTGACGCCAGCCCGGCATCCTGGGGGGCAACGCCGGTGGTCGCCGACAAGGTGATCGGGACAAACGACATCCCCACCCCAAAGGTCGTGATCGCGCCGGCCAGGCCGATATGTACCGGGTATGACGAGGTCGCCGTCAGGCGCGAGAGCAGCAGCAGGCCGATCGCCGAGATGGTCGGGCCGATCACCAGCAGCGGCCGGGAGCCGATCCGCCCCACCAGGCGCGAGGACAGCTGGGTCCCCACGATGATCGCGAGCGGCATGGGCAAGAAGGCGAAGCCGGCACCCAGCGGGGAGTACCCCTGCACGTCTTGCAGGTACTGGGATAGGAAGAAGAACATCGCGAACATCGCCGACCCGACCAGCATCATGATCAGATTTGCTCCGGTCAGCGTCCGCGAACGAAACAGCCGGGGGGGCACGAGCGGGTGGCGGTGCCGGCTTTCGATCACCCCAAAGGCCAGCAACAAACCAACTCCCGCCGCGAGGGCCCCGAGCACTGTCGGGGAGCCCCAGGCGTGCTGGTCGGTCGCGACAACGCCGTAGACCAGGGCAACCAAGCCGCCGGTCACGGTCAAGGCTCCCAGCCAGTCAAGGGTCGGGCGCTCCCCCTTTGCGCGGGACTCGGCCACCACGAACCGGGCCACACCGATGACGGCCAAGCCGATCGGCACGTTGATGAACAAGATCCATCGCCACGACAGCAGGTCGGTGAGCACACCCCCGGCGAGCACACCCGTGGCACCGCCGGCGCCCGCGACGGCGCTCCACAGCCCGAGCGCCCGCGTCCGCGCCTTGGGCTCGGTGAAGGTGGTGGTCAGGATAGTCAGCGTCGCCGGCGAGAGCACGGCGCCGCCGAGTCCCTGCCCGGCCCGGGCCGCGATCAGCTCACCGCCATTCTGGGCCAGGCCGCCGAGCAGCGAGGTGAGCGTGAACAGCGCCAGGCCGATCAGGAACAGTCGCCGCCGGCCGTAGAGGTCGGCGGCCCGGCCACCGAGCAGCAAAAAACCAGCGAAGGTCAGCGTGTAGGCATTGAGCACCCACGCGAGGCCGTTCTGACTCAGGTGCAGGTCGCGGCGCACGTTGGGCAGCGCAACGTTCACGATGCTGACGTCGAGTACGACCATGAACTGGGCGACGCAGACAACCGCCAGCACAAGGGCGGCGGGGCGGTGCCGGACGCTGCGGGCAGCAGCGGTAGGGCTCATCACGGTGGGGCTCCGGGTGGTCTCGAGGTCACGCAGACGCGCTCGGCACGCTCACGATCCGGTACGGCAAATGTTCCGCTTCCTGTAAGCGCCAACCAGGCTGCGCGCCAGGCATTCCCGCGGCTCAGTCGTCGCTAAGTCCGTGGGGCGCCGCGCGGTGCTGTCCGGGGCCAGGCAACCGGCGTTACAGGGGGATGTTGCCGTGCGCGCCGCGCCGGTCGGCGGCGATCGACAGCGCCCGGGCCAAGGCCCGCCGGGTGCTCGCCGGCGCAATCACCCGGTCGACCGCTCCGAGCGAGACCGCCGCGGACAGCCCCCCGACGCTGCTCTCGTAGGCGGCGGCAAGCCGCGATTGTTCGGCGGCCCGCTCGGCCGGGTCCTCGACAGCGGCCAGCGCCCGTCGGGACAAGATCCCCACCGCCGCGCTCGCTCCCATCACGCCGATCTCGGCGGTGGGCCAGGCCAGCACGCTGGTAGCGCCGAGCCCGCGGGAGTTCATCGCGATGTAGGCGCCGCCGTAGGCCTTACGGGTCACGAGGGTGACACGCGGCACCCGGCAGGCCGCGAACGCATGCAGCAGCTTCGCCCCGCGCCGCACGACCGCCTCGTGTTCCTGGCGAACACCCGGCAGATAACCCGGGACGTCAACCACGACTACCAGCGGCACCCCAAAGGCATCACACATCCGGACGAAGCGGGCGGCCTTCTCCGCCGACGCAGCATCCAGGCAGCCACCCATGCGCAGCGGGTTGTTGGCCACCACCCCCACGGTGCGGCCGGCGAGCCGGCCCAGAGTGGTCACGATGTTGCGGGCCCAGGCCGGTTGCAACTCAACCTCGCGACCGCCATCGAACAGCCGGCGAACCAGCGGCCGCACGTCGTAGGCCCGCCGGGGGTTGTCCGGGAGAAGCGCGCCGAGCTCGGGGTCATCGTCGGGGAAGGCAGCCAACACCCGCCGCGGCCGGGCCAGCAGGCCGGTCAGCTCACGGATGCGCGCCATCGCCGCCTCGTCCGAGGGGGCCGTCACGTGGGCGACACCGGACTTGCCGTGGGTCACCGGGCCGCCCAGATCAAGGCTGCTCACACTCTCGCCGGTCACGGTGCGCACCACATCGGGGCCGGTGACGAACACGCGTCCCGCAGGGCCCATCACCACAAGGTCGGTAAGCGCCGCCCCGTAGGCGGCTCCGCCGGCTGCGGCGCCGAGGACGAGGGAGAGCTGCGGTATCCGGCCGGAGGCGCCCGTCATCGCCGCGAACACCTTCGCGACACCGTCGAGGGAGGCGACGCCCTCGCCCAGCCGGGCGCCCCCGGAATGCCAGATGCCCACCACCGGGACCCCGCGCCGCACCCCCTCGTCGATGCCGCGCGCGATCGCCGCGCAGCCTTCGCGGCCGAGGGCACCGCCCTGACGGGCCACGTCGGTGGCGTAGGCGAGCACCGGCGCCCCGTCGATCGCGCCCGCGGCCAGCACGACGCCGTCCGCCGCCCACCCCATCTCGGGTGCGTCGAGCAGCGCCTCCAGGCGGCCCTGCGGGGAGCGGGGGTCGAGCCTTTCGCTGGCCTGTTCCAGCACGGGGGCGCTCGTCATGCGAGCAGGCTCCTTCCACCATCGACGACCAGTACATGGCCGGTGACCATCGCCGACTCGGGGCCGGCGAGCCAGGCGACGGCGGCCGCGACGTCGTCGGGTGCGACGATCCGGCCGGCGGGAGTGCGATCACTCGCGTCATCGACCAGGGGACGGCCACCCTGCGGGAAGTGCCGCAGGGCGCGGGTATCGACGATCCCGGCACATACCGCGTTCACGCGGGAGGCGGGGGCCAACTCGACCGCCAGGTAACGGACCAGCGCCTCCAGGGCCGCCTTGCTGACCCCGACGCCGGTGTACTGCGGCAGGACCTTGCTGGCGCCGCTGCTGGACAAGGCCACGGTCGCCCGGGGGCGCAAGGTGGCGGCCAAGGTGAGCAGTGGGCGGGTGTTGACCTCCCAGGCCCAATCCAGGTGCCGTTCGGTGAGCTCGGCAACCGGGCGCAGAACGCCGCTGGCGGCGTTGGACACGAGCACGTCGACGTGTCCGACGAGACCGACAACCTGCTCGGCGAGGGCAAGGCCACCGCCTTCCCGGCCCAGATGGCTTCGCACCACCCGAGCCGAACGTCCCTCGGCGCGCACCTTCTCGGCCACCTCCTCGGCGGCTTCCACCGCCCGGAAGGTATGCACGACGACGTCGTGACCGTCGGCGGCGAGCCGGGCGCAGACGGCCGCGCCGATGTCCCCGGATCCGCCGGTCACCAGTGCCCACGTCACGGGGCGGCCCGGAAGGCGAGCGCGACGTTGTGGCCCCCAAAGCCGAACGAGGTGGAGATGGCCGCGTCATGTGCGAGCGAGCGATTCTCGATCCGGACCAGGTCGAGACTGACCTCATCGTCAGGGTCATCGAGGTTGCGCACCGCGGGCACGGTCTGCTCGCGCAGCGCCAGCAGGGTGAAGATGGCCTCCACCGCACCGGCCGCCCCCAGCAGGTGCCCGGTGCAGGATTTCGTCGCGGTGATCACGGCGGTGGTGTTCTCGCCGAGGGCCTGCCGCAGTGCGCGCGCCTCGGCAACGTCGCCGACGGGCGTCGAGGTGGCATGCGCGTTGACGTGGCCTACGTCGGCCGGCGCCAGGCCAGCGTCAGCCAGCGCCAGGGTTATCGCCCGCGCCGCGCCGCTGCCACCGGGATCGGGGGCCGACACGTGGTGGGCGTCGGAGGTCATCCCGGCGCCGGCCAGCAGCCCGTGCACCCGGGCTCCACGCGCGCGGGCGTCGTCGAGCCGCTCCAGCACCAAGATGCCGGCGCCCTCGCCGAGCACGAACCCGTCCCGCTGCTTGTCGAACGGGCGGGAGGCCTGCTCCGGGTGATCGCCGAAGCGGGTGGAAAGAGCCCGCATCGCCGCGAAGCCGGCCAACGGGAGCGGGTGAATGCAGGCTTCCGCACCACCGGCCACCACGACGTCCACCCGGCCGAGGCGCAGTAGGTCCAGCGCCTGGGCAAGGGCTTCGGCCCCGCTGGCGCACGCGCTGACCGGGGTATGCACGCCACCGCGTGCGCCCAACTCGAGGCCGACTGTGGCGGCGGGGCCGTTCGGCATCAGCATCGGCACCAGGTGCGGGCTCACCGACCGGGCGCCGCGCTCGCGCAGCACGTCGGCCTGCGCAAGGAGCGTGACCGCCCCGCCGATCCCGGTGGCGACGACAACAGCAAGACGCTCCGCGGCTACGGCAGGGGCCCCGGCATCGGCCCACGCCTCGCGCGCGGCGATCAGAGCGACCCGCTGGGAGCGATCCAGGGTACGGGCCTGCACCCGCTCCAGAACGTCGGCGGGATCTACCGCGAGCGGGGCAACCACGTCGACCGGAACCGTGTTGGCCCAGGACGTGTTCAACCTGCGCACCCCGGACGTCCCAGCGAGGATCCCCGCCCAGGTGCCGGCGACATCGCCGGCCACCGGGGTGGTGGCGCCCATCCCGGTCACAGCGACCGGCTGGTGGAGCGCTCCGGTCATGCCGGGACGGAGGCGCGGCGCACGTACGCCACCGCGTCCGAGACAGTCTTCAGGCCGGGTACGTCGTCGTCGGGGATGCGGACCCCAAAGCGCTCCTCGCAGGCCACCACGACCTCGACCATCGTGAGCGAGTCCAGGTCCAGGTCATCGCTGAAGCTGGCAGCCGGCACCACCTGGTCGGCCGGAATCCCGGCGATCTCATGGATGATCTCGCCGAGGCCGGTGAGTACGTCACTGTCAGTCATGCGTGGCTCCTTCTGGTGGGGTTTCGGTTGAGATAGCTGGACAGTCGGCTCTGGGTGTTCAGTGCGCAGCGCCGTCATGGGCAAAGGACAATCTGCGCCGCCACGCTCAGTCCGGAACCGAACCCGATCAGCAGCAGCGGGCCGCCGGAAGCCACCGCGTTCGCGGCCAGCAAGGCATCGAGGGCCAGCGGGATGGAAGCGGCGGAGGTGTTGCCGGACTCGATGATGTCGCGGGCGACGACGACCTCGGGCGGCAGTTTCAACGCTCGGGCGAGGGCGTCGATGATGCGCAGGTTCGCCTGGTGGGCGATGAGCCCGGCAAGCTCGGCCACCTCGATGCCGGCGACCTCGCACGCGCGGAGGGCGTATGGCGCGAGTTCGGTGGTGGCCCAACGGAATACTGCCGGGCCATCCATGGCCAGCACCGGGGCGTCCGGGGCCCTGGCGATCAGGCCACTGCGCTCGCCGTCGCTCGCGGACACCAGCGGGCCGACCCCGTTGTGAGGCGCAGCGCCCAGCACGATCGCGCCGGCCGCGTCACCGAAGATGGCCACCGTGCCGCGGTCAGCCGGGTCGAGGATGTCGCTCATGCGGTCGCTGCCGATCACGAGGACCACGCGGGCCGTCCCGGCGCGGATGGCGTCAGCGGCGGCCGAGAGGGCGTAACAGAATCCGGCGCAGGCGGCCCCCACGTCGTAGCCGCCGGCCCGGCTGCCCAATCGGCCGGCTACCTGCGGGGCGGCCTGCGGCATGGCGAAATCCATCGTGGAGGTCGCGACGAGCACCATGTCTACCTGACCGGGCTGGACCCCCGCGTTTGCTAACGCCTTCGCGCCGGCCTCGGCGCCGAGATCCACCACCGATTCGCCTTCCTCAGCGATCCGGCGGGCGGCGATCCCCGTGCGGGTGCGGATCCACGTGTCGCTGGTATCCATGCGCAGCGCCAGCTCAGCATTGGTCACGACTCGGCGCGGCCGGGCCGCCCCCACGCCCAGCAACGCGACGCCGGCGGAGGGAGCCGGATGAGCGAGAACGGGCATGAGGTAAGCCTGCGTGACTACCGGTGGGTAGGAACTACACGGCGCGCACCACGTTCGGCACCGGAGTTTAGCGACTTCCTACAATGAGGGCGACGAGAGGGGCTCGAGGCGGCCCAGCACAAGAGCCACCTGCGCTGCGAACCTTCCCCTCGGGGTAGCCAACGGCAGACCGGTGAGCTCGCTAGCCCGTTTGAGCCGGTATCGCACGGTGTTGGGGTGCACGAACAGGGCTCGGCCCGCGGCCTCCCATGACCCGCCGTGTTCGACATACGCCGCGACCGTGGCCAGCAGATCCCCGGCCGATTCAGCCAGGAGGTTGTAGACATTCTCCATCAGCTGGACCCGGGCCCGAATATCCCCGGCCACCGCGCGCTCGGGCAACAGATCCTCCGCGTGCACCGGGCGCGGCGCCTGCGGCCAGGCGGGCGCGGCCCGAACCGCTGCCAGCGCCGCCGCCGCCCCGGCGCCCGCGAACTCCAGTGCGCCCACGGGGGTCACGTACACCACCGGGCCGGGGCCGAAGGCGGCCAGCAACCCCTCGGCCGCCATCGCCGCAGCGGAGTCCGCTGCCTGCCCCAGGCCGGTGATGACGGCCAGCCGGTCTCCCTGCACCCCGGCCAGGACCTGCAGGGCAGCATGCGCCGCCGCCCGGTGCACCCCCTCCAGCACCTGTTCGACCGATCCCACCGGCGGCAGGCCCGCGATGACGGTGACCGCGGCGGGAGCGCCCCACCCCAGGGCTGCGGCCCTGGACAGCACCGCTCCGGTGGGTTCCTCCCGGAGAACGTGGTCGACGATCAGCGCCTCGAGCCGGGCATCCCAGGCACCCCGCTCCTCCGCGGCGCGGGCGTAAACCTCGGCAGCGGCGAAAGCCACATCCCGGCTGAACACCAGCACCGCCTCGCGCAGCGCGGGTCGCCCTTCCGGTTCGGCCAGTTCGGGGGCGTGTTCCTCCACGACCGCGACGGCAACCCGCACCAGATCGACGGTCTGCTGCAGGCTGACCGCGCGGGCCAGCTCGCGCGGGGCGCTCCCGAAGACGCCGGCGGCGAGCCCGGCGACGTCGACGCGGCCGCCGGGCGACCTAAGCCAGTCCAGAAAAACCGTGATCCCGCTCTGTGCTACCAACCCAATCCAGCTGCGCTCATCGGCGCCCATTTCGCGGTACCAGGCGAACCGCTCGTGCATCCTCGCCACGGCCTCGGCGGTCAAGGGCCCCGCCGCCTGCCGCAGCCGCTCCCCCGTCGCCTCGCGCGGGGGGCGATGTCGCGCCAGCGCAGCTTGCGGGCCGCGCACGCGAGCCTTCCCGGCAGGCGGGGGCCTGGTCATGGCCTATCCCCGGGGTGCAGCCGGTGCGCCGATGGCAAGGCGAGCGGCCGCGGGGTCGGGCAGGAGAGAGAACGGGACCAGGTAGGCGCAGCGCTGGCAGAGCAGGCACAGCCCGCGACCCGCACCGACCAGGACGCCGGCCAGCAGGAGCGCCAGCAGCCGAAGCAGCTGCCCGCGGACCGGAGCCACGCCGACGGTCGTCACCCGCCCAGTCTGCCGCAGCCCGCCCCTGCTCAATCGGTAGTCACGAAATCCACGAGCTCCTCCACGGCGCGCAGCAACGGGACCTCCAGCTCGGCGTAGGTATCGACCGCCGCCAGCACCCGACGCCACATCTCGCGTGGGCCTCCGGCTTCGTCCAGGGCGGCGCACACGCCGTGCTTCCAATCGATTCCGCGTGGCACCTCGGGCCAGCCTCGAATGCCGATTGCTGAGGGCTTGACCGCCTGCCAGATGTCGACGTAGGGGTGACCGAGGACCCGCACCGAAGGTCCGGCGACGGTGGCGGCGATCCGGCTCTCCTTGGTTCCTTGGATCAAGTGGTCGACGAGCACGCCGATTCGCGCCCCGGGCCGCGGCGCCAACATGAGCAACTCCGCGGGCAGATGATCTATCCCCGACAACGGCTGCACGACAACACCTTCGAGGCGCAAATCATCCCCCCACACCCGTTCGATCAGGGCCGCGTCATGCAGCCCTTCGACTAGGATCCGACCGGCCCGCGCTACCCGGGCGCGCGCACCGCGAACGGCGATCGACCCCGACGCGGTCCGGGCCGCCGGCTGTGGGCGCCGCTCGCCGCTCGGCAGCAAGGTCACCGGCTCACCGTCCAGCAGGAACCCGGCAGGCTCGTAGGGAAACGAGCGGCACCGCCCATGACGATCTTCCAGGGTCACCTGCTGCTTGTCGTGGTCGATCACCAGCCCGCAGAAACCGGTGCTGCGCTCCTCGACCACCAGCTCCCGGCTGATCTCGATCTCACGCTCCTGCCGCACGGCCACGCGGGGCAAGTTAGCCGATGCCCCGCAGCAGGAGCACGAGCGCCACGCCGATACCCACGATCACCACCACGACTCGCAGGACCCGCGGCGGCATCCGCCGCCCATAGCGCGCTCCGATCACCCCACCGAGCACGCTGGAGATGGCGATGATGATCGCCGGCTCCCAGGCGATACGGGCAGCGAAGACGAAGTAGAGGGCGGCGACCGCGTTGACGGCGCCCGCCAGCACATTCTTGATGGCATTGGCTTGCTGCAAACCCACTGGGAGCAGGACGCCGAGCAATCCGATCAGCAGCACCCCCTGCGCCGCCCCGAAGTAACCGCCGTAGACACCGGCCAGGTAGACGCCGCTGACCAGCACGGGGCCGGCGTCTGCGCGCCCCCGACCACGGGCGGCCACGCCGGCCGACAGCCGCGGCTGGACGTAAACCAGCAGCGCCGCCAGCAGCACAAGCGCAGGAACGACGGCGTCAAAGACACCCTTGGGCAGCAGCAGTAGTAGGACTCCGCCGGTCGCGCCGCCGAGCACCGACGAAGGCAGCAAAGAGCGGGTGATCCGCCCCTGGTCGCGCAGTTCCTTCCGGTAACCCACCGCGCCCGAGATCGACCCGAACACCAGGCCGACGGTGTTGCTGACGTTCGCCGTGACGCTGCCGTAGCCGAACGCAAGGAGGGTGGGGAAGGTCACCAGGGATCCCGCGCCCACGACGGTGTTCAGCGCGCCGGCGGCCAGGCCGGCGGCGCCGACAGCGGCCGCGCCGGCCAGGGTCAGGGACACAGCGGTCATCTTCGCCGACGCCGCGAGCCGAGACGCGGAAGGTGTCGCGCCGCACCTAAGCTGCTCTGGTGACCTTCCCTATCCGGCTGCCGCTGACCGGGTTGCCCGTTGCCGAAACCGGTCGTCGAAGCGCGCTGCTGGCAGCGTGGGCCACCGCGCACCTAGCTGGGCAGGTCGACCACCGGCGGGCTTGCCTCGCCATCACCGGCGGCGACGAGCCGCATGCGGTTGACGGTTTGGACACCGGTGACGATCTTGCGGCCCTCCTAGCCAACCTGAGGGCCAGGGGGGCTACCGGCCTGCGGCTGGTCCTTCCCGTGCCCGGCGATCCTCGCGGCCTCCCGGGTCCGGGCGCGCTGAGCGAACTTGCGCTGCGGATGGGTGAAGCCGTGCGGGTGCAGGAGCCCGGCGCGGCGACGGGCGTCGCGGCTTCCTACGGCCTGGTCCCAGTCATCTCACGGGCCGGGACGGAAGCCGACGGCTATGCCGTCCTGGTGCGCTGGCAGGTGTTGACCTGCCCGCCCGCCGAGCCTGGCCCGGCCGGCAGCGGGCGGCAGGCCGAACGGGACCTCGCCGAAGCGCTGCGCGACATCGCGACGGCGTTGTCCCGGTTGGATGTGGCGCGCCTCGGAACGGCCGGGGAGCAGGCACTTGCCGTCCTGCGCGAGGATGGGCGCCGGGGGCGCCTGCCTGTCCGGTTGCCGCCACAGCATCCACCCGGCGCGCAGGCGCTGTTGGCCCAGGCTGACCGGCTCGCCGCGGTGCTGGACATCGCCGGAGCAGATGACGGTGCGGCCATCGACCGGGGAAGCGTCGCGAACCGGCGCGAGCTGTTGCGTGAGCTCGGTGGTGCGGTGCGACGGGCCAGGGTGGCCGCGGTCAACGCGCCCCTCGAGAGATAGGCGGGGCGGCCTGCGGCGGGCAGCAGTCGCGCGGGCAGCCGTCATGCGAGCGCCCGCGCGAGCCCAACCACCACGACGGACCGGCGACGGTCCGCTCCGCCACCAGGGAGGCCACCATGGGCACCAGATCCAGGCCAGGGGTGGCGGCTCGCACCACGGCCATGCCGGTGGCGCGCGCTGCCGGTATCGCGACCGTGTCCAGGTCGTAGACGACTTCGAGGTGGTCGGAGACGAAACCCACCGGCACCACGACAATGCCGGGTACGCCTTGACGAGCCAGCTGCTCCAGCGCCTCGGAAATATCCGGCGCCAACCAGGGAACCTCGGCAGGTCCTGAGCGCGAGTTCCACGCCAGCGACCAGGCAAGCTCCCCGCCGACAGCGCGCACAACCTGCCGGCAGGTTTCCCGCAGCTGCGGCTCGTAGGCGCTGCTCTCGGCCATGGTCACCGGGATGGAGTGGGCGGTGAACAGCAAGCGGGCCCCGGCGCGCTCGTCGGCTGTGAACTGTGCCAGAGCCGCCCGTATCGCCGCTGCATAGGGCAACACGAAACCGGGGTGGTGGTAGAACACCCTGATCTTGTCCACGACCGGGGCTCCGTCGCCTACCTGCAGCCGGGCGCGCTCGATGTCTTCTCGGTACTGACGGCACCCCGAGTAGGACGAGTACGCGCTCGTGACGAACGCCAGCGCCCGTTCGATCCCGTCATCGCGCATCGTCGCGATCTGGTCGACGAGGTAGGGAGCCCAGTTGCGATTACCCCAGTAGACCGGGAGGTCAACCGCCTTCCCGAGTGCCACCTGCAGGGCCCGGTTCTGCGCGTTGATCGGGGAGACACCCCCGAACATGGCGTAGTGCCGGCTCACCTCGATCAGCCGCTCGCGGGGCACCCCACGCCCCCTGGTGACATTCTCCAGGAAGGGCAAGACGTCGGCTGGGCCTTCGGGGCCGCCGAAGGAGACCAGCAGGACGGCGTCGTATGGGGGTGCGGGCACCCCACCATCCTGCCCGGGTCCCCGCAGTGCGCGGCGCCGAGGCAGGATGTCCCCATGCAGACCCGCCCCATCGCCGACCGCACCGTTTCGGCCATCGGTCTCGGCGCAATGCCGATGTCGGTGTCCCCGGCCCCAGACGAGCCGCAGGCCATCGCGACGATTCACGCCGCGCTGGATGCCGGCGTCACCCTGCTGGATACCGCCGACGCCTACGCCCCGGACGGTGCCGAGATGGGTCACAGCGAGCGCTTGCTGGCCAAGGCTCTCGCCAGCTGGGGCGGGGACCGCTCCTCGATCATGGTGGCGACCAAGGGAGGGCACACCAGAACCGAGGACGGCGGCTGGGGGCAGGACGGTTCGCCGGGGTACCTGCGCAACGCGTGCGAGGCCAGCCTGCAGGCGCTCGGAACCGACATCATCGATCTGTACCAGTTTCACCGGCCGGACCCGCGGGTTCCGTTCGTGGAGTCGGTGGGAGCCCTCGCCGACCTGCGCGATGAGGGAAAGATCGCGCAGATCGGCATCAGCAACGTCGATGTCGGTCAAATCGACGCGGCCCGCACGATCACGACGATCGCGACCGTGCAGAACCAGTTCTCTCCCGCCTTTCGATCGAGCAGCGACGAGCTGGAGCGCTGCGCGGAGCTTGGCATCGCGTTTCTGCCGTGGTCACCGCTGGGCGGCATCGGGGACGCCACCACCTTGGGTGAGCGGTTTCCCACAATCGCGGCGGTGGCAATCGACCGAGGTGTCTCCCCGCAGCAGGTGTGCCTCGCGTGGATGCTGGGGCTCGCGGATGTCGTCATCCCCATCCCGGGCGCCAGCCGGCCGCGCAGCATCACCGACTCCGCGGCTGCGGCGGATCTGGAGCTGTCCGGCCAGGAGATCGCCCGCCTGTCCCGACCCTGATAGCGGTGAGCGAACCGATCGATCCCGCGGCTGTCCTCGGCGCTGCCCCGTCGTTGACCGGCCCCGAGCTGGTGGCGAACGCGGATATCCCCCGGCCGTTGGCTGACGCGCTGTGGCAGGCGCTCGGGTTCCCTTACCTCGGCGACCAGACGCGCGCGTTCACGTCCGCCGACGCCGCGGCGCTGCAGGCATGCAGGGCGCTGCTGGAACGCGGCATCGTTGATGAACGCGGCCTGATCCGCACGGCACGCCAGCTGGGCCGGGCCATGGCCGGGTTGGCCGAAGACCAGGTAGCCACGACGCTGGAGGCTGTCGCCCGAGGGGTCCTGGATGACCTCACCAGCCTGCTCGAACCGATGGAGCAGCTGCAGCGCCACGTCTGGCGGCGGCATTTGCTGGCCACCCTAGAACGGACAGGCGCGCACCCGGAGGCCACCGCAATGGCGATCGCGGTCGGCTTCACCGACCTGGTGAGCTTCACGGCCCGCAGCCGGGAACTGTCCCCGGCCGCCTTGGATGACCTGCTGGACGCCTTCGAGCAGCACACGCAGGCGGAGGTGGTGGAAGCCGGCGGCCGGGTCGTCAAGACCCTTGGCGATGAAGTGATGTGGGCAGTCGATGATCCGGGCGCCGCCGCGATGATCGCCCTGGCAGCTGCCTCGGATACCGTGCGTACCGGGGTGGCCTACGGTCCGACGCTGGCGCGCGGCGGCGACCACTTCGGCCCGACGGTCAATGTTGCCGCGCGACTGACCGGCCTGGCCCGTCCGGGGACGGTGCTCATCGATCTGGGGATGGATGGCCAACTGGCTGGCGATCGCCGTTTTCGTCTGCGCCGCCTTCGCCCGACCTCGGTACGCGGGTATGAGCACCTTCGCGCCACTGTGCTGCGGGCCCCAGCACCGAACGGCGATGGCTAACTCGGTTAGGCCCCGGTCGCGTGCGCCCCGCCGTCGACATGCACGATCTCACCGGTCGTGGCAGGCAGCAGATCGCTGAAAAGGGTCACGCACGCGAGACCGGCCGCGGTTGTGTCCGTGATGTCCCAGCCGAGTGGCGCCCGCCCCGACCAGACCTCGTCGAAGGCGCCGAAACCGGGGATGTGGGTTGCCGCCGTCGTCTTCAACGGTCCGGCCGCAATCAGATTCACCCGGATGCCGGCCGGCCCGAACTCACGAGCCAGCCCCCGGCAGGCGGCCTCCAGCCCCGCCTTCGCGATTCCCATCCAGCCGTATCCCGGCCAGGACACCGTCGCGTCGAAGGTCAACCCCACGACGCTGCCGGGACGGGCCAGGACCGGGGTCAACGCCCGGCACAGGGCGGGCAGCGACCACGTGCTCACCTGCAGCGCCATCGCCGCCTGCTCCCACGACGCGGCCGAGATTGTGTCGGTGAGGATCTCCGCCGGTGCGTAGCCGGCCGCGTGAAGGGCGCCGTCAATGGAGTCGACGTGCTGGCGCAGCCGGGGAGCTAGCTGCGTCAGGTCGGCCTCGCTGGTCAGGTCAAGCTCGATCACCGGTGAGGGCTCCCGGCCGTCCTCGGCGGCCAGCCGCTTGCCGATCCGCTCGGTGATCGACCGGCTGCGCCCGAACCCGGACAGCACCACCGTCGCCCCCTGGGCGCGGGCCTCACGCGCCGCGGCGTAGGCGATTGAGGACCCGGTCAGTACGCCGGTAATGAGCAGCCGCTTGCCGGCCAGCAGATCGTTCACGCGAGGTCCCTTAGTTCGGTGGGGGTGGCGGCCGAGCGCCGTACGGCGTTCGGGGCGTTTCGCTTGGCCAGGTTCGTCAGCACCGCGCCCGGCCCGAGTTCGACGAACTCATCGACACCACCTTCCACCAAACCATGGACGGTGTGCCGCCAGCGCACCGGCGCGGTCAACTGGGCCAACAGCCGGTCGGCAAGATCATCAGTGTGGGGCGCCGCGTCCACGTTGGACCAGATCGGGATCTTCGCGAAGCCCGGGGGGTCGGCGGCCAACGCCGCCGCCAGCGGCTGCCTCGCCGGCTCCATCCAGGGGGTGTGGTAAGCCCCGCCCACCGGGATCGGTAGCACCCGGCGCGCGCCACACGCCGCCCCCACCGCGGCGAAGTGACCTGGCTCGCCCGACACCACGACCTGCCCTTCCGCGTTGAAGTTTGCCGGCCACACATCCGCGGCGGCCGCGCACGCGTCTTCGACCGCGTCGTCGGCGACCCCGACGAGCGCGGCCATCGAACCGGGGCGAGCGGCTGCTGCGTCGGCCATCGCCGCCCCGCGAGCCCCCACAAGTCGAAGGCCCGCGGCGAAGGACACGGCACCGCTGGCCGCGAGGGCGGTCCACTCGCCGAGCGAATGTCCGGCGAAGGCCACCGGCGCCGGCCCCTCGTAGGCGTCCCAGCACAGCATCGACACCAGGTAGGTCGAGACCTGGGCCTCCCAGGGCCCGCGCAGTTGTGGGGCCGGGGTGTCCAGCAGCAGGGCGGCGAGATCCCGGTTCAGAACAGCCGACCCCTCCTCGACCAGACGCCACTGCGGGCGCTCACGCCACGGGGCGCCTGCGCCGGGCTGTTGGGAGCCCTGGCCGGGGAAGGTCACCGCTCGTATCACGGGTCCCGAGCATGCCATTGCCGGCCGGTTACCCGCCGGTTCGGTCTGCGCCCGAACGGCTGCTGACTATGGTCGTGGCAGATGCCGATCGCGGCGAACGTGAGGTTCGGAGGGCCGGGAGTGCGGTGAACTGCCTGTTCTGCCGGCTGATCGACGGAGAACTGCCCCAGCATGTGGTTGTCGAGGACGAGCACGCGCTGGCATTCCTCGACCATCGCCCGGCCTCCCCCGGTCACACCCTGGTCGTGCCCCGCCGCCACGTCGAGCACCTGTGGGACGCCGACGCCGATACCGTCGCTGCGGTGGCTCGAACCGTCCACGCCGCCGCCGCGTTGCTCCGCGATCGCCTGAACCCGGACGGGATGACGCTGCGCCAGAACACCGGGGCGGCGAGCGGACAGGACGTGTTCCACCTACATGTGCACCTCGTTCCGCGCTGGAACGGGGACGGTCACATCGGCTGGCCGAACCGGCCCGATCCGGTTCCTGACCTCGCCCAGATCCTCACCCGGTTGCGGGACTGACCGGTCGACCGGCCCGCTCAGGCCTGGCTCCCGTCCTGGATTTGGTAGGTCCGAATGCCCACCGCCTTGTCGCGGGCCGCCAGCAGGTTGATGCAATTCGCCAAGGCGTTGACCTGGTCCCGGCTGGCCGCGTGAATATCGAAGTAGACGTTCGCCTGCCCCGCCCGCAGTGGCTCCGGCGTGATTCCGGGTGATCCGCCGCAGGCCTGCCGCACCTGCTGTTGCTGGGCCGGGGTGGGACGATCCACGAATAAGACCGCGACCTCCCCACCTGTCCCGGCGCTGCGGCATCCGCTCACCAGGACCAACGCCGGCAGCAGCAGGGCGGCCAACGTGCCGCTGCGTCTGCCCACCGAGGACTCCTCACCGGCCGACCGCTACCGCAGGAAACGTGTGCGCCGAGCGTATGCCGGTCAGTTGATCTGCCGGTCGCGCCCCTCCCAGAAGGTCTCCCGGAGCTTGAATTTCTGCACCTTACCGGTGGCGGTGCGCGGGATCTCCGGGCGGAACTCCACGCTGGTCGGCGCCTTGTAGCGGGCCAAGCCTTCCTTGCACCAGGCGATCAATTCGGCCTCGGTCGCCGAGGCGCCGTCGGCGAGCACCACCAAGGCCTTGATCGTCTCACCCCACTTGTCGTCAGGGACCCCGATTACTGCCACCTCGGCCACCGAGGGGTGCGAGAACAAGCGGTCCTCAACCTCGATTGATGAGACGTTCTCCCCGCCGGTGATGATCACGTCCTTCTTACGGTCGCGGATGACCAGATGGCCATCCGGCTGGAGCTCTCCCCCATCGCCGGTGTGAAACCAGCCGTCGGTAAGTGCCCTGGCGCTCTCCTCGGGTTGTCCCCAGTAGCCAGCCAGGACCACGTTCGACCGGGCCAGCACCTCACCATTGGTATCGACCTTAAGCCGGACACCGATCGCCGGCGCCCCGGCGCGGGAGAGCTGAACGGCCCGCTCCTCGAGTGCAAGCGTGTCCTGTTCGGTTCTGGCCCGGTTGACCGTCAGCAGTGGGCTGGTCTCGGTGAGGCCGTAGATCTGGATGAACTCCCAGCCCAACTCGGTCTCAATGCACTCGATGATACGAGACGGCGGAGGCGCGCCAGCGCAGATCACCCTGACCCGACCGTGGCCGGGGATCTGGCCAGGCCAGTCGGCAGCCGCGTCCAGGATGCTCGCCACCACAGCCGGCGCCGCGCACATGACGCTCACCCCGTAACGCTCGACGCGGCGCAGGATTTCGGCCCCGTCAATCTTGCGGATCACCACCTGCGGGACGCCGAGGGCAGTCATCGCGAATGGCATCCCCCAGCCGTTGGCGTGGAACATCGGCAAGGTATGCAGGTAGACGTCGCGGTCGGTGATCGCGGTGTGCAAGGCGAACGTGATCGCATTGATCCACAGGTTCCGGTGCGTCAACTCCACGCCCTTCGGCCGGGCCGTGGTCCCTGAGGTGTAGTTGATGGTCGCGGTGGCGTCCTCGTCTGGTTGCGCCCACGGGTGGGGCGTGACGCCGGTCAGCACCAACGCCTCGTCGGACTCGGCCCCGAGAGTGAATCGGTGCTCGGCGCGCACGGCGCCGAGCGTCGCGGTGAGTTCAGGATCCACCAACAGCACGCTCGCGCCGCTGTGTTCAACGATGTACTCGACCTCAGCTGGCTGCAGCCGGAAGTTGATCGGCACCAGCACCCGGCCGTGGGCAGGAACGCCGAGCAGCGCCTCCAGGAGCCGGGCGCTGTTATGACTGACGATGGCCACCCGCCCCCCCGGGGCCACCCCAAGGGCGTCCAGACCCGCTGACAGGCCGCGCGCCCGGTCGGCGAAGGCCGCGTAGTCGAGGCTACCGAGGCTGGCCGCTGGCTGTTCTGGTTCGTCGATGACGCCTAGCCGGTCGGCGTACACGCTCGCGGCGCGGTCCAGAAAATCTGCGGTGGTGAGCGGGACCTTCACAGGATCAAACCTACGCGGCGCTGGGTTCCTGGGCGGCGAACTGGGTGCGGTAAAGGTCCGCGTAGGTGCCCCCTCCCGCCAGCAGCTGCTCATGAGTTCCCCGCTCGAGGATCCGGCCGGCATCCACCACCAAGATGAGGTTCGCTTCCCGGACGGTGGAGAGCCGGTGGGCAATCACCAGCGACGTGCGGCCAACCAGGGCAACGGAAAGGGCCCGCTGAACGGCTGCCTCGGATTCGCTGTCCAGGTGCGCTGTCGCCTCATCCAGGACCACGATGCGCGGCGCCTTGAGCAACAATCGGGCAATCGCCAGCCGCTGTTTCTCCCCACCGGAGAGCCGGTAGCCACGCTCTCCCACGACGGTGTCCAGGCCGTAGTCGAGGGTGCGCACCAGCGTCGCTATCTGCGCGGCCTCCAGCGCGGCCCACAGCTGCTCGTCGTTCGCCCCGGGCGCCGCGTACAAAAGGTTGGCCCGGACCGTGTCGTGAAAAAGGTGCGCATCTTGGGTGACGACGCCGACCGCGGCCCGCACCGACTGCAAGGTCAGATCCCGAACGTCGTGACCGCCGAGCCGGATCACGCCGCCCGTCACGTCGTACATGCGGGTGACCAGCTGGCTGATCGTCGTCTTGCCGGCACCGGAGGCCCCGACCAATGCGATCAGCTGCCCCGGCGCCGCCATGAAGCTGACCCCATGCAGCACCTCCGCAGGCACGGCGGGGTCCAGGACCGCCACGGACTCCAACGAGGCCAAGGACACCTCGGCCGCCGAGGGATAGCCGAAGCGGACGTCCTGGAATTCCACGCTGGCAGGCGCATCAGGCGGCAGTGGATGAGCGTCGGGCGAGTCGGAGATCATCGGATCGAGGTCCAGCACCTCGAAGACCCGCTCGAAGGACACCAGCGCGGTCATCACGTCGACGTTCACGTTGGACAGGGCGGTGAGCGGGCCGTACAGCCGAGCCAGCAGCGCGGTGAGCGCCACCACCGTGCCCACGTTCAGGCTGCCCTCGGCGGCGAGCCGCCCACCAACCCCGTAAACCATGGCGGTCGCGAGTGCGGCTACCAGCGTGAGGCTGGCGACAAAGACGCGACCGTACATGGCTTGGGTGACGCCGATGTCGCGGACCCGGGCGGCGCGACCCCGAAATGCGCCGTCCTCGTGCTCGTGCCGGCCGAACAGTTTCACCAGCAGCGCGCCCGCGACGTTGAAGCGTTCGGTCAGCACGGTGTTCATCTCGGCGTTCAGCGCGTACGACTCACGGGTGATGCCCTGCAATCGACCGCCGAGAAGCCGCGCCGGAATCAAGAACACCGGCAGCAGCACCAGGGCAAGCAAAGTGATCTGCCAGGACAGCAAGAACATGAAAACCAGCACCAGCACGACGCTGATCAGATTGCTGACCACCGAGGACAGCGTGCCGGTGAACGCCTGCTGCGCGCCGAGCACATCGTTGTTAAGCCGGCTGATCAAGGCGCCGGTTTGCGTGCGGGTAAAAAACGCAATCGGCTGGCGCTGGACGTGGTCGAATACCTGCGAGCGCATGTCGTAGATCAGGCCCTCGCCGACGCGCGCCGAGCACCAGCGCTGCCATAACGACAGCGCGGCGATGGCGATCGCCAGGAGGGCGACCAGGCCGGCCAGCGCCTCCACCACGCCCGGACGGTGCGGCAAGATCCCCCGCTGGAAAATTTGCCCGAAGATGAGCGGGTTGACGGCACCGATGACCGCGTCCGCGATGATCAGGCCGAGGAAGGTGAGCAGCGTGCGTCGGTAGGGGGCCGCGAACTGCACGATGCGGCGCACCGTTCCTGGCGCCAACTTAGTGCGGCCGACGCTACGGTCGCGCGAGTAGGACCGCACCGTGGTCCAGTTGCCATGCGGGGTACTCATATTTCCTCTCCGAGCCACACCGAGCTTCTTGCGATGTAATCACCGATGGGGCTGTGGTGTTCCCGCGCTCAGATGAATGCGTTGACCCCGGTGACCGCGCGGCTGATCAGCAGCTTCTGGATCTGGCTGGTGCCCTCGTACAAGGTGGTCACCCGGGCGTCGCGCAGCAGCTTGCCGGCGACGTACTCATCGATGTAGCCGTAGCCGCCGTGGGCCTGAACGCAGTTGTTGGCCGCCCGCACGCTGGCCTCAGAGGCGAAGTACTTCGCCTTGCTGGCCTCCAGCGTGTAGCTCTGCCCACGGGTCTTGCGGTCGGCGACCTGCCAGGTGAGCAGCCGGGCGCAATCGACGTCGACCGCGGTGTCGGCGATCAGCTCGGCAACAAGCTGGTGACCGGCAATCGGCTTGCCGAACTGCTGGCGGGTGGTGGTGTAGGTCACCATCGTGTCAAGGGCGGCCTGCGCCAGGCCGGTACAGGACGCGGCTAGGGACATCCGCCCGTCGTCCAGCGAGGACAGCGCGACCTTGATCCCGGTACCCTCCTCCTCGCCGAGCAGGCAGTCAGCGGGTACGACGCAGTCCTCCAGCACCAGCTCGGCGGTGTCGCAGGACCGCAACCCCAGCTTTCCGTGGATCTTGTTGGCGGTGAAGCCTTTCGTGTCGCACGGAACCAGGAAGGCACTGACCCCCCGGGCCCCGGGGCCGCCGGTCCGCGCCATGACCAGCGCGACCCCGGCGATGGTGCCGTTGGTGATGAAAATCTTGCGGCCGTTGATCCGGTAACCGCCGCCCTCCTTGACCGCCGAGGCCGCGAGGTCACCGGGGTTAGAGCCGAAGTCCGGTTCGGTCAACCCGAAGCAACCAAGTACCTCACCGGTGGCCATTGCCGGGAGCCAGCGCTGCTTTTGCTCTTCGCTGCCCCACCGCACGATCGCGCTGCCTACCAGGCCGAGGTGCACGCTCAGGATAGAGCGGACGTTGGCGTCGCCGCGGCCAAGTTCCTCGATCACCAACACATAGGACATCGGGTCGGCGCCCCCGCCGCCGAACGATTCGGGCAGCGTCAGGCCGATGAACCCGGTCTGCTTAAGCCCGTCCAGGGCCTCAGCAGGGAAGCGCTCCTCCCGATCGTTGCGGATGGCATGCGGCACAACGACCGCGTCGACGAGGTCCCTGGCGACCTTGCGGACGGCCTCCTGCTCCGGGTTGAGCATCAGGTCCATCGCGGTTCTCCTGTCGTTGCTGGGCTGCCGGGCGGGTCGCCCGCCGCGCCGCGCACATCGGCCAGCCGGCGCAGCTGCGCGGCCCGCTCGGTGACGCGCTGCTCGGCGACATCCTGCCCTAGGGCGGCCTGCAGCAGCGCCTTGGTCTCGGTCGCAGCACCCCGGGTCGGGCCAAGCACGGCGCCGACAAGATCAAGCACGGCCGCCTCCAGCTGATCAACCGGAACCACCGCGTTCGCCAGCCCGATCCGGTAGGCCTCGGCTGCCCCGACCCTGCGGCCGGTGAGGCAGATCTCCAGCGCCCGGCTGTAGCCGACCGCCCGGACCAGGGGATGGGTACCTCCCAGGTCGGGAACGAGGCCAAGGCTCGGTTCGGGTAACGAAAGCTGCGCGTCCTCGGCCAGCACGCGCAGGTCACAGGCGAGGGCCAGCTGGCAGCCAGCCCCGAGGGCGTACCCGTGAACGGCCGCGACGCTGATCAGCTCCGGACGGCCCAGCCAGGCAAAGCCGTCCTGAAAGGCCGCGATCTGCTCGTCCCCCACCGTGAGCGTGGTCCCCATCACCGCGCGGTCCAACCCAGACGAGAACGACGGACCGGCCCCGCGCACGATCACTACCCGGACGTCTGCGCCGAGCCGACGGCCGAGTTCGCGCAGCCCTAGCCAGGTAGCTGGGGTTTGGGCGTTATGCCGCTCGGGCCGGGAGAGGGTGATCGTGACGACGGCCCCGTCGTGATCGGCTAGCCGGTGCGCCGCAAGGTGCGCAGCCGGATCGAGACCGAAGTCGAGTTGCTCTCCAGGTGCCGTCAGCGAGCTGATCAGGACGCCTTCTTGGCCCGCTTACCCCCCGCGGGTCCGCGGGTGGCACCCCCTCGTCCCCGCAGCTTGGCTCCGGAATCCTTCAACAGGCGGTGCACAAAGCCGTAGGAGCGTCCAGTCGATTCGGCGAGAACCCGGATACTCGCGCCCTGGTCGTACTTCTTGCGTAACTCGGTCGCGAGCTTGTCGCGCTCCGGACCGACGATGCGGGTGCCCTTCTTCAGCTCAGCCACGCTGCTGCCCTTCTCCTCGGGGATGATGCGTGACTCCATGATCGCCCAGCGGCGCCCCGAGCGCCAGCGGGACGATCACGAAGATGGCAATTTAGGCCAGCGCCACCAGGTCGACCAGGTCCGCCGACCAGTGGTCCTCGGTCCCCTCGGGAAGGAGCAGCACCTTGTCCGGGTTCAAGGCGGTGACTGCGCCCTCGTCGTGAGTGACCAGCACCACGGCGCCCTGGTAGGACGCGAGCGCGCGTAGCACCTCCGCGCGCGAGGCCGGGTCGAGGTTGTTCGTCGGCTCGTCGAGCAGCAGAACGTTCGCGCTGCTACCCACCAGGCTGGCGAGGGCCAGCCTGGTCTTCTCCCCGCCGGAGAGCGTCCCCGCCGATTGGTGCACGACCTCGCCAGTGAACAGGAACGCGCCCGCGAGGCTGCGTAGCTCGGTGACTGGCGTGTCGGGGTTGGCGTGCTGCAAGTTCTCCAGCACGGTCAGTTCGGGGCGCAACGTGTCGTGCTCCTGGGCGAAATATCCGAGCTTGAGTCCGTGACCGGCCACCACCTCCCCGCTGTCGGCGCGTTCCACCCCGCCAAGGATCCGCAGCAACGTGGTCTTGCCGGCCCCGTTGAGGCCGAGAATCACGACCCGCGCACCGCGGTCGATGGCCAGCTCCACGTCGGTGAAGACCTCAAGGGAGCCATAGGATTTCGCCAATCCGTTCGCGGTCAGCGGCACCTTCCCGCAGGGGGCCGGCGTGGGGAAACGCAGCCGCGCGACCCGGTCGCTCGCGCGAACCTCGGCCAGCCCGGAGGCTAGCCGGGCGGCCCGCCGGTCCAGGTTCTGGGCCTGGCGGGCGCGCGTCGCCGATGCCCTCATCTTGTCCGCCTGCGCCTTCATGGCTCCGATTTGCTTCTCGGCGTTGGCCCGTTCCCGCCGCCGCCGGCGCTCGTCCTCCTCGCGGGCCCGCAGGTAGCGCTGCCAGCCAAGGTTGTAGACGTCGAGCGCAGACCGGTTCGCGTCCAGGTGGACGACCTTGTTCACGACGTGGCCGAGCAGCTCCACGTCGTGGCTGATCAGCACGAGGCCGCCGACGTGCCTGCGCAGGAAATCACGCAGCCACAGAATGGAATCCGCGTCCAGGTGGTTGGTCGGCTCGTCGAGCAGCAGCGTCTGGGGTCCCGCGAACAGGATTCTGGCCAGCTCGACCCGGCGGCGCTGCCCACCGGAGAGCGTTCCCACCTGCTGTTCGAGCACCCGCTCGGGAAGGCCGAGTGAGGAGCAGATCACCGCCGCCTCGTGCTCGGCCTCGTAGCCGCCTAGAGCGACGAAACGCTCCTCGAGCCGACCGTAGCGGCGAACGGCGCCAGTCGTGTCCCCCTCGCTGACCGTCGCGGCCATCTCGATCTGCACCTTGGCCATGTCCCTCGCCAGGCTGTCCAGCCCCCGCGCCGAGAGCACCCGGTCTCGGGCGGATTCGGTGAGATCCCCGACCTTGGCCTCCTGCGGGAGGTAGCCGACCGTCCCGGTGACCGTGATCGTCCCGGCGGCCGGCTCCCCCTCACCGGCAAACAGCCGGGTGAGCGTGGTCTTGCCGGCCCCGTTTCGACCGACGAGTCCGATCCGGTCCCCTGGGCCGACCGTGACGGTGGCGTGCTCGAGAAGCAGCCGCGCGCCTGCGCGTACCTCTACATCGGAGCAGATGAGCATGACGGTCGCTTTCGGTTTCGGGGGCGCACGGGTGGACCCGTCACCTCACGAAGCGCCGCTGCCCACTTGCGCATTCTACGGGAGCACAGCACCCTCCGGCGCAGATCACGCGCGCATCACCCGTTGCCCTTCGGGAACCCCCCCGCAAGCGTGATCAAGCAAACTTGGTTGCTGAATCGCCAAATTTACGACCGTTTTTGCTTGATCAGCGGAAAGGGGGGTGGGCTGCGGAACGGCGGCGCAATCAGACGTTGAAGCCGAGGCTGCGCAGCTGCTCGCGCCCGTCGTCGGTGATCTTGTCGGGGCCCCACGGAGGCATCCACACCCAGTTGATCCGCACATCGGGGACTAGACCGCCCCCGGGTCCGCTGGTCAGCGCCTGCCTGGTCTGATCTTCGATGACGTCGGTGAGCGGGCACGCCGCAGAGGTGAGCGTCATGTCCAAGGTGGCGATCCCGTCGTCACCTAACGTGACCCCGTAGAGCAACCCGAGATCGACGACGTTGATACCAAGCTCTGGGTCGACCACGTCACGCATCGCCTCGGTGACGTCGTCCACGTTCGCCGTCGTGCTCACTGTCCACTCCCCTCGCCGACCGCCTGCGCGGTTGCGTCCTTCCAGGCCATCCAGCCCAGCAACGCGCACTTGACGCGCGCCGGGTACTTCGCCACCCCGGCGAACGCGACCGCGTCCTGCAGCGTGTCCTCGTCGGGTTCCACCTGGCCGCGGCCCTGCATGAGGGCCAAAAACTCCGCCTGTACCGAAAGCCCCTCGGCGACCGGGCGGCCGGTGACCAGCTCGGTCATCACCGACGCGGACGCCTGGCTGATGGAACAACCCTGTCCGTCGTAACTGACCTCGTCGACGACGCCGTCGCGAACCCGCACCCGCAAGGTGACCTCGTCACCGCAGGTGGGGTTCACGTGGTGCACCTCGGCGTCGTAGGCCTGCTGCAGGCCCTTGTGGTGGGGGTGCTTGTAGTGGTCCAGGATGATCTCCTGGTACATGGAGGTCAGTGGGGGTGTCTGCATGCTCACGCCCGAAAGAACGTCTGGACCCGGATGAGTCCTTCCACCAGCGCGTCGACCTCGCCGCGGGTGTTGTAGACGCCGAAGCTGGCTCGCGTCGTTGCCGGCACCCCGTACCGCTTGCAGACCGGATAGGCGCAGTGGTGTCCGACCCTTACGGCGATGCCTTGCTCGTCGAGGACCTGCCCCACGTCATGCGGGTGCAGACCGTCGATCACGAAGCTGATCGCGCTGCCCCTCCCGGCCGGGCCGTCCGGACCGATGATCCGAATCCCGTCGAGGGTGGATAGCGCATCGAGGGCGTGCTCGGTGAGCCCGCGTTCATGCTCGCGGACCGCGTCCATGCCGATGTGCTGCAGGTAGTCCACCGCCGCCCCCAGGCCGACGACCTGCGCGATGTTGGGAACGCCAGCCTCGAAGCGCTGCGGCGGGGCGGCGAAGGTGGTCTGCTGCATCGTCACAGTTTCGATCATGGAGCCACCGGTGAGGAACGGCGGCATAACCGCCAACAGCTCCGCACGGCCCCAGAGCACACCGACCCCGGTGGGGCCCAGCATCTTGTGGCCGGAGAAGACCAGGAAGTCAACGTCCAGCGCGGTCAGGTCAACCGGCCCGTTGGGCACCGATTGGCACGCATCGAGCAGCACCAGCGCGCCTACCGCACGCGCCCTGGCAACGATCGGCGCGACCGGGTTGATCGTGCCCAGAATATTCGACTGGTGAACGAAGGCGACCAGCTTGGTGGCTGGGGTGATGACGGTGTCCAGGTCCGCCAAATCCAGCCGACCGTCATCGGTCAGCGACAACCAGCGCAGGGTCGCCCCTGTGCGCTGGCACAGCTGCTGCCAGGGGACCAGGTTGGAGTGGTGCTCCATCTCGGTGACCACGATCTCATCACCGGGCCCGACGACGAACCGCGCTGCGCCGGGCCCCGCGGTGCTCGCGTTGGACAAGGCGTAGGCCACCAAGTTGATCGACTCCGTGGAGTTCTTGGTGAATACGATCTCCTCGGGGCGGCCGCCGATGAAACCGGCCACCTTCTCCCTGGCGTGCTCGTAGGCATCGGTCGCTAGCTCGGCCAGCGTGTGCACGCCGCGGTGCGCGGCGGCGTTGTGCTGCTCGTAGTAGGTCCGCTCCGCGTCCAGGACCACGACCGGCTTCTGCGAAGTCGCCGCGTTGTCGAGGTAGGCCAACGTGCGGCCCCCCGGCAGCGGGCGATCGAGGATCGGGAAATCCTTGCGCAGAATCTCGACGTCATACGGATCAGCCGGCCGGGCGTTCATGCGCCGGCACCGATCCCCGCCGGCCGAAAGCGCTCGTAGCCGCCGTCCTCGAGAACCTGGGCGAGTTCCGGTCCGCCCTGTTCCACGATCCGGCCGTCGAACATGACGTGCACGAAATCGGGCGCGATGTAGCGCAGGATCCGGGTGTAGTGCGTGATCAGCAGCATCCCGGTGCGCCCCGTGGACCTGACCCGGTTGACACCCTCAGCGACGATCCGCAGGGCGTCGACGTCAAGCCCCGAGTCCGTCTCATCCAAAATTGCGATCTTCGGGGTGAGCAGCTCAAGTTGCAAGATCTCATGGCGCTTCTTCTCGCCTCCGGAGAAGCCCTCATTGACGCTGCGTTCGGCGAAGGTCGGATCGATCTCCAGCGCGGCCATCGCCGCCTTCATCTCCTTAACCCATAACCGCAGCTTCGGAGCCTCCCCGCGGATCTGCGTTGCCGCGGTACGCAGGAAGTTGGCGACCGACACACCGGGGACCTCGACCGGGTACTGCATCGCCAGGAACAGCCCGGCCCGAGCCCGCTCGTCGACACTCATCGCGAGCACGTCTTCGCCGTCCAGCGTGATGGAACCGTCTGTGACGGAGTACTTCGGATGCCCGGCCACCGAGTAGGCCAATGTCGATTTGCCCGATCCATTGGGCCCCATGATCGCGTGGGTCTCCCCGGACCGGACGGTGAGGTCCAGTCCACGCAGGATCGGCCGGGACTCGTTCGGGGCAGTCTCAACCGAGACGTTCAGCTCACGGATTTCCAGCACCGAGCGACCGGCAGCGGGCTTCACCGGATCGCCTGCGACCGAATTGGTCGCCGGATCGGCTGCGGCGGTGCTGTTCTCGACGGATATCACGCTCACTCCTTCACGGCGACGAACACGTCGTCGCCCTCGGTCTTCACGGCGTAGGTGGCGACGGCCACCGTCGCGGGCAATCCGGTGGGCGCCCCGGTTGCCAGGTCGAACTGGCTGCCGTGCAGCCAGCATTCGATCCGGCCGCTTTCGACGTCGCCCTCCGAGAGCGAGACCTCGGCGTGGGTGCAGATGTCGTTCACCGCGAACAGCTGGCCACCGCTTCGGGCGAGGCAGACCGGTATTTCGCCGACCTTGACCTGCACCGCGGAGTCGTCGGCAACGTCCGCAGCGTGCGCGACGCGCGTCCACTCGGTCATCTCACCGCCTCGGTTCCCCACGTTGCCCCGCCTTCTCGCCCTGAGTCGCCCTCCAACAGGGTGTCGACGGCCTGAACAAGGCGCTCATGCAGGGGCGGGTAGGGCACCCGATCAAGGATTTCCGCGAAAAAGCCGCGGACGACGAGTCGGCGCGCTTCATCCTCGGGGATACCGCGGGCCCGCAGGTAGAACAACTGCTCGTCGTCGAAGCGCCCGGTGGCGCTGGCGTGACCAGCACCGGTCACTTCGCCCGTTTCGATTTCCAGGTTGGGAACCGAATCGGCTCGCGCACCGTCGGAAAGCACCAGGTTCTTGTTGGTTTCGTAGGTGTCGGTGCCGTCGGCGCTGGCACCAATGACCACGTCACCGACCCATACGGTGTGCGTCCCCTCCCCCTGCAAGGCGGCCTTCGACAGCACCCGGCTGCGGCAATGCGGGGCGGTGTGATCGATCAGCAACCGGCTTTCCAAATGTTGGCCGCCGGCGGCGAGCTGCAACCCGGCCAGCTCCACGTCGGCGCCGGGGCCGGTGAACTCCACCGTTTCCACCACCCGCACGAGGTCGCCGCCCAGCGAGACATGGGTGGCCCGAAGCCGCGCGTCCCGGCCAACTCGCATGCCGTAATGGCCGGCATGGATCGCGGCACGATCCCAGGCCTGCACCGAGACCAGATCCAGCGCTGCGCCGTCCCCCACCAGCACCGAGACGCAGGCGGCGTATCGGGCGTTGCCGGCATGTTCGATGATGACGGTGGCCCGTGCCTGCGCGCCGATGTCAAGGACGACCCGGCCCCAGACGACCTCCCCGGCCCGGCCGGTCAGCCGGATCACGACTGGCGCGTCCTGCTCCGTCGCGTTCGGCACCCGAACCACCAGCGCGCCATCTGCCCGCGCCGAGGCCAACGCCGAAAGCCGGTCCACCGGGGTGGGAAGCCGCGCCAGCAGGGGATCGGAGTTGCCGACCCGCTCCACCCGCGCGCCCTGCGGTACGTCGGCCGACAGCTCGAGGTGCGCGCTCGAGGGCCCCGCGTCGAGCAATGGCGCAAGGCGCGCCAGCGGCGTGAATCGCCACTCCTCCTGGCGCCCGGTGGGCGCGTCGAAGGCATCGGGGTCGCGCGAGCTCACCCGACGCTTGCTCCTGGCTGGGGCCCCGGGGCCACCGGTTGGCGCGGCGATGCCCGCCTCGATGGAGGCGCGGTCGGCGTAGCCGACCGCGGCCCCCGGCTCGGTGGTCAGTGCCGCCATCAGCCGACCGCGCCTTCCATCTGCAGCTCGATCAACCGGTTGAGCTCCAGCGCGTACTCCATCGGCAACTCTCGGGCGATCGGCTCGACGAAACCGCGCACGATCATCGCCATCGCCTCGTCCTCGGCCATGCCGCGGCTCATCAGGTAGAACAGCTGATCCGCGCCGATCTTGCTGACGGTCGCCTCGTGCCCGATCGAGGCGTCGTCCTCCCGCACGTCCACGTAGGGGTAGGTGTCGCTGCGGCTGATCTGGTCAACCAGCAGCGCGTCGCACTTCACCGTCGCCTTGGTCCCCGTCGCCCCTTGCTGGACCTGCACCAGGCCGCGGTAGGACGTGCGGCCCCCGCCGCGCGCGACCGACTTGGAGATGATCTGGCTGGATGTGTTCGGCGCGGCGTGCACCATCTTGGCCCCGGCGTCCTGGTGCTGCCCCGCACCCGCGAACGCGATCGACAAGGTCTCGCCGTGGGCCCGCTCCCCCAGCAGGTAGCAGGCCGGGTACTTCATCGTGACCTTGGAACCGATGTTGCCATCGATCCACTCCATCCGACCCCCGGCAGCGACGCTGGTCCGCTTCGTCACCAGGTTGTAGACGTTGTTCGACCAGTTCTGAATGGTCGTGTAGCGGACGCGCGCATCCTTTTTCACGATGATCTCGACGACTGCCGAGTGCAGCGAGTCCGACTTGTAGATCGGCGCGGTGCAGCCCTCGACGTAGTGCACGCTCGAGCCCTCATCAGCGATGATCAACGTGCGCTCGAACTGGCCCATGTTCTCGGTGTTGATCCGGAAATAGGCCTGCAGCGGAATCTCCACGTTGACGCCCGGCGGGACGTAGATGAACGAGCCGCCTGACCACACCGCGGTGTTCAGCGCGGCGAACTTGTTGTCGCCGGAGGGGATGACGGTGCCGAAGTACTCGCGGAACAGATCCTCCTGATCGCGCAGCCCGGTATCGGTGTCCAGGAACAGCACTCCCTGCTGCTCGAGGTCCTCCCGAATCTGGTGGTAGACAACCTCGGACTCGTACTGCGCGGCCACCCCGGAGATCAGCCGTTGCTTCTCGGCCTCCGGGATACCCAGCTTGTCGTAGGTGTTCTTGATGTCGGCCGGCAGGTCATCCCAGCTGGTCGCCTGCTTCTCGGTGGACCGGACGAAGTATTTGATGTTCTCGAAGTCGATGCCGGAAAGATCCGAGCCCCAGGTGGGCATGGGCTTCTTGCGGAACAGCCGGAGCGCCTTCAGCCGCGTTTCCAACATCCAGGCTGGCTCACTCTTCTTGGCGCTGATGTCCCGCACCACGTCCTCGGACAGGCCGCGCTTCGCGGCCGCGCCGGCCGCGTCAGGGTCGGACCAGCCGAATCGGTATGCACCGAGCTGATCAAGCTGCTCGCGCTGCGGGGTGATGGTCATGAGCGCCCCTTCCGGGGGTTGTGGGTGGTGTTCGGTAAGGACCCGGTGTTCGGTAAGAGCCCGGTATTCGGGATGTGAGTGGTGCACACCCCATCGCCGTGGGCGATAGTGGCGAGACGTTGAACGTGCGTGCCAAGCAGCTGACCGATCGCGGCGGTCTCGGCTTCACAAAGCTGCGGAAACTCCCCAGCCACCTGGGCCACCGGGCAGTGGTGCTGGCATAGCTCGGTACCGGTCGGCACCTGGTGGACCGTGGCGGCGTAACCGTCTCGGGTAAGCGCCTGCGCGAGGTCTGCTGTTCCCGTCACCTGCGCATACCGCGCGGCCAGTCCGTTGGCGCGGGCCTGGGCAAACCCCTCGACCCCACCGCGGTCGGCGAGGAAGTTGAGGGCCTCTATCGCCAATGCGTCATAGGCGTGCGGCGCCTTGGCGTGCCCGGTGTCAGACAAGGCGTAGACCCGGGCGGGGCGGCCGCGGCCGCGGGTGCGCCAAGGCGCGGGACGCTCATCCCGCGCGACCAGCGTGCCCTCCGCGTACATGGCGTCGAGATGACGGCGCACCGCCGGGGTGGTCAGCCCGAGACGCGTCGCCAGGGTGGCGGCGGTCGCCGGGCCCTGGTCGAGCAGCAGCTGGGCAACCCGCTCGCGGGTGCTCTCCCCCGCACGCGGGGCATCCAGCACAGATTTCACAACGCCAGTGTGACGTATTTCCCTGCGCACGTCGAACGGGAGTCGCCGATACTGGCGCGATGAGCGACAGCACTGGCCCAGGGGCGCCGGCTACCGGCGAGGCGGCCGCCATCGGGCGGGGTCTGCTGACCCGTCAGCACCTTGCCGCGGACCTCGAGGCCCTTGGCGTCCCCCGCGACTCGGTCCTGCTCGTGCACGCCTCGCTGGCGTCCCTCGGCTGGGTATGCGGCGGCCCGGTCGCGGTGGTGCAGGCGCTGCTCGACGTGCTGGGCCCGCGAGGAACACTGGTGGTGCCCACCCACTCGACAGGTAATTCCGAGCCGGCAGGCTGGCAGAATCCACCCGTACCCGCGCATTGGTGGTCGACGATCCGAACCGACATGCCGGGCTATCACCCGAAGGTGACCCCGACGCAGGGGATGGGAGTAATCGCCGACACGGTGCGATCCTGGCCAGGTGCGCGGCGCAGCGATCATCCGCAGGTTTCCTTCTCCGCGGTCGGGCCGCTGGCCGACGAGCTCATGGCAAAACACCGGCTGACCCCCCGCTTCGGCGAGGGCTCCCCGCTCGCCAAGATCCGTGACGCCGACGGGGCGGTATTACTGCTCGGCGTCGGTCATGACTGCAACACCTCCTTGCACCTCGCCGAGTACGCCGCTCCCGGGCTCGCCACGAGCACCGCTCACGGTGCCGCCATCTCGGACCGAGGCAACCGGAAGTGGGCCACCTGGAAGGACCTGGACGCGGACTCGTCCGATTTCGCCGAGCTCGGCGCTGCCTACGAGGCGACACAGGCGGTGCGGGTGGGGACCGCCGGGGCGGCGAGCGCCCGCTGGATGCTGCAGGCGGACCTGGTCCGGTTCGCGGCCACGTGGCTTATCGAGCACCGGCGCCAGGCGCCTCCCCAGACTGGGCCGTCATGAAGGCCGGGCCCCGATGAGCGCTGTCGTCGTCGAAGGCCTCATCAAAAGGTACGGAGCCACCACCGCGGTCGATGATCTGTCGATGATCGCCGAGCCGGGCGCGGTGAGCGCAATCCTCGGGCCGAACGGGGCCGGCAAGACCACCACGGTGGAGATCTGCGAGGGCCTGCGCCGGGCCGACGCGGGCACCGTTCACATCCTGGGCCGGCCGCCGGCCGACCACTCGCTGCGAGCCCTGGTCGGGGTGATGCCGCAACGGCCCGGCTCCTACCCCGGCGCTCGCTGCGGGGAAATGCTCCGGCTGATCGCCGCGTATTACGCGAACCCCCTGGAGCCCGCCGCCCTGCTGGCTGAGCTGGGCCTCGCCGGCGCCAGCACCACGCCGGTCCGGCGCCTCTCCGGTGGCGAGCAGCAGCGGCTGTCGCTGGCGATGGCGATCGTCGGTCGACCCCCCGTGCTGTTCCTGGACGAGCCCTCAGCCGGCCTGGACGTGCAGGCGCGGCACGCGGTGTGGGACTTGGTAGGTCGCCTCAGAGCCGACGGGGTCGCGATCGTGCTCACCACGCACGACATGGACGAGGCCACCCACCTCGCCGATCAAGTGGTGATCGTCGATCACGGCCGGGTACTTGTCGCCGGCAGCGTCGCGGCCCTGACCCAGCCGGGGGCCGAGGGCACGTTGCGTTTCCGAGCCACACCCGGCCTCGAGCTGGCCCGGCTCCGGCCGGCTCTCCCTGGCGGCACCAGGGTCGAGGAATCCCCCTCCGGCTGCTACGTAGTGGCCGGGGACATCAGCCCGCAGGTGCTCGCGGCGGTGACCGCCTGGACCGCATCCACCGGCGAGATGGCGCAGGACCTGCGAGTGGAGCAGCGCAGTCTCGAGGACGTTTTCCTGGACCTGACCGGCCGGCGGCTGCGATCGTGAACCGGGGCGGCGGGGCCGCCTCCACCCCGGCAATCCTGCGGGCCCAGACGGGGATGGAGCTGCGGCTGTCCTTGCGGCGCGGGGAAAGCCTGCTGCTGACACTGATCATTCCGGTGGTGCTGCTGGTGTTCTTCAAAGCCGTTCACCTGCCGGGCGCCGGCATCGACTTTCTCGTTCCCGGAGTCCTGGCCCTGGCGGTGATGTCCACGGCGTTCACCGGGCAGGCAATCGCCACCGGATACGAACGCGCATACGGGGTTCTCACCAGGCTAGGTACCACCCCCCTCACCCGCATCGCACTGATCACGGCAAAAACGCTGAGCGTGCTGGCCGTGGAGGTGGTGCAGGCGCTGCTGATCGCGGGAGTGGGGCTCGGACTCGGCTGGCACGTCCGGGGTAATCCGGCGGCGGCCCTGGTGCTGATCCTCGTTGGCACGGCAGCGTTCTCGGGCCTCGGTCTGCTGATGGCCGGTGCGCTGCGCGCGGAAGCCACGTTGGCCGCAGCCAACGGCAGCTACCTGGTCCTGCTGCTGCTGGGCGGCATCCTGTTCCCGCTGGACCGGCTCCCCGGCTGGTTGACTGCCGTCGGACACCTGCTGCCCACCGCGGCCCTGTCGCATGGCCTGCGCACGGCGCTGGCCGCTGGCGGCGCTCTCGACGGGGCGGACCTGCTGGTGCTGACCGCCTGGGCCGCGCTGGCCCTCACCGCGGCGGCGCGAACCTTCCGGTGGGACCCCTGACTCCCTTCCGGCGGCCGCCGGAACCCCTTGCGGCGGGACGCCGGAACCCGCCTGCACCCCGAGGCGTTAGCCTGCCGCCCCATGACGCGATCGGTGCTGGTCACCGGTGCCAGCAAGGGGATCGGGCGGGGCATCGCTGCGGCCTTCCTCACGCAGGGAGATCAGGTAGCGGGGACCTACCTTTCGGGGGCGGCGGACCAGGTGCCCGCCGGCGCCCTGGCGATCCCCTGCGATGTCTGCTCCGCCCCACAGGTGGATGCCGCGTTCGCCGCGGCCGAGCAGGCACACGGCCGGGTCGAGGTCCTGGTGTCGAACGCCGGACTGACCAGGGACCAGCTGCTGCTGCGGATGAGCGATGAAGATCTCTACTCGGTCCTTGAGGCCAACCTCGTTGGCGCCTTCCGGGTCGCCAAACGGGCGTCGGCGTCCATGCTGCGGCTGCGCCGGGGCCGCATCGTGCTGGTCTCCTCGGTGGTCGCCCTCTCCGGGAGCGCGGGGCAGACCAACTACGCCGCCGCGAAAGCGGGCCTGATCGGACTCGCGCGCTCACTGGCCCGCGAGCTGGCAAGCCGGGGCATCACGGTCAACGTCGTGGCCCCGGGGCCGGTCGAGACCGGCATGACCGGAGCCCTGGACGACTTGCAGCGTGCCGCCATCCTCGCCGCGGTGCCGCTGGCTCGGCTGGGCACCGTTGATGAGGTTGCGGCAACGGTCCGCTTCCTGGCTTCCCCCGAAGCGGCCTACATCACCGGTGCCGTCATCCCGGTGGACGGTGGGATGGGCATGGGCCACTGACCCGGTTTCGCTCCACTATTCGCATGGGTCGGCAAGGAGTGGTCACAACAAGTCGTAGGTACGGCGCAGCTGGCTGACCACGAGTCCCGCAACGACAACGACGAGAGGAGCCGACGTGGCTGACGTAACCGGCAAGACCGTGGCGTTTCTAGTGGCCAATGAAGGTATCGAACAGGTGGAACTCACCGAGCCGTGGAAAGCGGTACAGGAGGCGGGGGGCACGCCGAAGCTGATTGCTCCGGAAGCCGGCAAGGCACAGGCGTTCAACCATCTAGACAAGGGCGACCAATTCGAGGTCGATCTTCCGGTCGAGCAGGCGAACGTCGCCGACTACGACATGTTGGTACTCCCAGGCGGTGTGGCAAATCCCGATGCCCTACGGACAAAGCCGCCGGCCGTGGCCTTCGCCCGCGAGTTTGCCGCCTCGGGCAAGCCGGTGGCCGTCATCTGTCACGGCCCATGGACGCTCATCGAGGCCGGGGTGGTACGCGGCCGGACGCTGACCAGTTGGCCGAGCCTGCAAACTGACATCCGCAACGCCGGTGGCACCTGGGTTGACGAGGAAGTGTTCGTCTGTCCCAACGGGCCCGGACCGTTGATCAGCAGTCGAAAGCCGGATGACCTGCCGGCCTTCTGTAAGCAGATCGCCGGGGCACTGGTCTAGGCGGTGACCCGCCGGCCGGGTGACTCCGGCCGGGCTCGGCGGGGCCGCCGGCCGTACCCTGATCGGGTCATGACCGGATCCGTGGACGGCCCGTGGGCGCCGAAGGTCCTGCGTGCCCTGTGGATGCCCACGACGGGTATGGCGCGTCGGGTGAGCGGGGCTGTGGTGCTGGTTCTGGCCGCGGTGGTGCTCACCGGGGCGGTGGTGCGCCTGTCCGGGTCGGGCCTGGGTTGCCCGACCTGGCCCAGCTGCACGACCACGACCCTGCATAGCGGCACCGACGTGCATGGCTTGATCGAATTCGGTAACCGGGTGCTCTCGGTGGCGGTGTTCCTGGTGGGCCTCGTGTTGCTGGCCCTGATAGTCCTGCGCCGGCGCCGCCGCGACCTCTATGCGCACGTGGCCGCGCTGTTCTTGGGCTACCTGGCGGAGGCGGTACTCGGCGGGGTGTCGGTGCTGACCCGGTTGGATCCCCTCGTGGTCGCGGCGCACTTCCTGCTGGCCATCGTGCTGCTGTGGGTCGCAATCGTGATCTGGCGCCGGCTGGGGACGCAGGCCGTGCCGCCGGTGCCGACGGTGCGCGTGGAGTTGCGCTGGCTGGGACGCGCGCTGGTGGCCGCGTCGTTCGCGATCCTGGTCGCCGGCACGTTGGTGACCGGCACGGGGCCGCATGCGGGCAGCAGGGTCGACAATCGGTTGGGCGTTGATCGCCACGACATCACCCAACTGCACAGCGACCTGGTGCTGCTGGTGGTGGGCGCGGTCGCTGTCACGCTGTTGTTGCTCCGGCTCACGGGGGCACCCAGCCTGCTTCGGCAGCGGGCCCGGACGCTGCTGATCGTCATGGTCGCCCAATCGGTGGTGGGCTTCGTGCAGTATTTCACGGGTCTGCCGGCGTGGCTGGTGGGCCTGCATGTCGTGGGGGCGACGGCCTTCTGGGCGGCCAGCCTGCTCCTGACCTTGGATATGTACGTGCGGCCGGTGGCAGCGGCAGCCACCACCGCCGCGGGGATGCCCGCGGACCGGAGCCTCGCCGCTGCGGGGCGGGTGCAGGCCGCGAGCGGTTAGAGCAGCGGCGCGACCGCCACCGCCGCGAACAGCACGGTCAGGTAGCTGATCGACAGGTGAAAAAGCCGCATGGGGCGGGGATCGCCGCCGGCCCGGACCCGGCGAACCAGCAGGTGGGCCTCGATCAGGAACGCCGCCCCGCTGAGTAGCGCAACAGCGCCGTAGACCCAACCGGCTGACGGGATCAGCAGCAGGGAGACCGCCACCATCGCCCAGCTGTAGAGCTCGATGCGGTGCGCGACAGTGCGGGCGGGAGCCACCACCGGCAGCATCGGCACGCCGGCGGCGGCGTAGTCCTCCCGGTAGCGCATGGCGAGGGCCCAGAAATGCGGCGGGGTCCAGAGGAACACGACCCCGAATAACACTACTGCCGGCCAGCCCACCGTCCCGGTGACCGCCGACCAGCCGATCAGGGCCGGGAAGCAGCCGGCGGCCCCGCCGATCACGATGTTCGCCGGGGTCCGGCGCTTGAGGCCGAGGGTGTAGACGAACACGTAGACGACGATCGCCAGGTCGGCCAGCAGGGCCGACGGCCAGTTGACGGCGAACCCGAGCAGCAGCGTCGCCCCGACGCCGAGCAGCACACCGAAGCGCAGCGCATTGACCGGTGCCACGATCATCCCCGCGGCCAGCGGTCGACGCCGCGTTCGCTTCATCACCTTGTCGATATCCCGGTCGAGGTAGCAGTTGATCACATTGGCCGACCCGGCTGCGAACGTGCCGCCCACCAGCGTGGCCGCCACCAGCCAGATCGAGGGAAATCGACCGGCGGCCAGCACCATCGGTGGCAAGGTGGTCACCAGCAGCAGCTCGATGATCCGCGGTTTGGTGAGCGCCAGGTATGACCCGACGACGACCCGCATGGGCGGGCGCCTTGCTGCGGTCAAGGCTGCCGTGGACACGGCCGGGAGTCTACGGTCCGCGCCGTTCACGGTCGCGACGAGGCCGCGCCGACCCCGGGCCGGACGGGTAGGTTCCGTGGTGCGCGCCCACGCCGTCCACCCCGAACGGCACCGCCTCGAACAACGCCCGCGCCGGAGGGAGCACGACCGTGCCCGACAAGACCGCCCGCCCCGGTTGGGGCGATCCGCGTGACGCCCGTGCCGTCGACCTGTGCCGCGTGCTGGCGATGGACGCCGTGGAACGGGCCGGCAGCGGCCATCCCGGCACGGCGATGAGCCTTGCCCCGGCCGCGTACCTGCTCTATCAGGAGCTCATGCGCCATGACCCCACCGACCCCGGGTGGGTCGGGCGGGACCGGTTCGTGCTGTCCTGCGGTCACGCCAGCGTGCTGCAGTACGTTCAGCTCTACCTGTCCGGCTATGGGCTGTCGCTGGATGACCTGCGGGCCCTGCGCACCTGGGGGAGCCTGACTCCCGGCCATCCGGAGCACTGGCACACCGCCGGTGTCGAGGCCACGACCGGCCCGCTCGGCCAAGGCGTCGGGAACGCCGTCGGCATGGCGATGGCCGCCCGGCGCGAGCGAGGTCTGCTCGACCCGGACGCCGATCCCGCAAGCAGCCCGTTCGACCACACGATCTGGTGCATTTGCTCCGATGGGGACGCGGAGGAGGGGGTGAGCTCGGAGGCATCCTCCCTGGCGGGAACCCAGCAGCTGGGAAACCTGGTCTTGCTCTACGACGACAATCACATCTCCATCGAGGACGACACGAACATTGCGTTCACCGAGGACGTGCTCGCCAGATACGCGGCCTATGGCTGGCACACCCAGCGGGTGAAATGGCTGGCCGACGATGGCTCCTACACCGAGAATATCGGCGCCTTGCGAGCCGCGCTGCGTGCGGCCCAGCGCGAGACCTCCCGGCCGAGCATCGTCGCGCTTCGCACGATCATCGGCTGGCCGGCGCCGACCAAGCAGAACACCTACGAGGCGCACGGCAGCGCGCTCGGGGAGGCGGAGGTGCAGAAGACGAAAAAGATCCTCGGCTTCTCACCCGACGTGACCTTCCCCGCCCCAGAAGACGTGATGTCCCACGCCAGAGGGATCGTCGAACGTGGGCGCGCGGCGCACGCCGCATGGCAGGAGGAATACGAGCGCTGGGAGCAGGCCAACCCGAAGGGCAAGGCACTGCTCGAGCGGATGCAGACCAGGAGCCTGCCAGCCGGGTGGGACTCCGGCCTGCCCACCTACACCCCCGATCAGGGGCCGATCGCCACCCGCAATGCCAGTCAGGATGCCTTGACCGCCCTCGCCCCGCGGCTGCCCGAGCTGTGGGGCGGGTCAGCTGACCTCGCCAGCAGCAACAACACCACGCCGAAAGGTGAGCCGAGTTTCCTGCCGGAGGATCGGCAATCGAAAATGTTCAGCGGCGGCCCGTACGGTCGGGTCCTGCACTTCGGGGTCCGCGAGCATGCGATGGGCTCGATCCTGAACGGCATCGCTCTGCATGGTGGGACGCGGCCCTACGGTGGCACGTTCCTGATCTTCAGCGACTACATGCGGCCCGCCGTCCGGCTCGCCGCGTTGATGCGGCTGCCGGTCACCTACGTCTGGACCCACGACTCCATCGGGCTCGGCGAGGACGGGCCCACCCACCAGCCGATCGAGCAGCTGGCCACGCTGCGCGCCATCCCGGGGCTGGACGTGGTGCGGCCCGCCGACGCAAACGAGACGACGGTCGCGTGGCGCACGATCCTGTCGCACACCGACCGGCCGGCGGGGATCGCGCTTTCCCGGCAGAAGCTTCCGGTCTTCGACCGCGCGCAGCTCGCGTCCGCCGACGGTGTCGCCAAGGGAGGGTACGTGCTGGCCGAGGCGGCAAGCGGCCTTCCCCAGGTGGTGCTCATCGGCACCGGCAGCGAGGTGTGGGTCGCGCTGGAGGCCCGGACCCGGCTGGAGGAAGAGGGGGTCCCGACCCGGGTGGTCTCGCTGCCATGCCGGGAATGGTTCACCGCCCAGGAACAGTCATACCAAGACCAGGTGCTGCCGCCGGCTGTGAAGGCACGGGTCAGCATCGAAGCGGGGATAGCGCTGGGCTGGCGCGAGCTGGTCGGAGAGGCGGGCGAGGTGGTGTCGCTGGAGCACTTCGGCGCGAGCGCCGCGTCCACCACGCTGTTCGAACAATTCGGTCTGACACCCGATCGGGTCGTCGCGGCCGCGCACGCCACCTTGCAGAAAATCGGCAATTAGGAGCCCTGACATGACTGCCCACGACACCGATTCCCGCGCGCCCGACCCCCTTGTCCAGCTCTCCGCCGCTGGCGTCGCCGTGTGGTTGGACGACCTCGATCGCACGAGGCTGACCTCCGGCAGCCTGGCCACCCTGGTCAGGGACAGGGCCGTGGTGGGGGTGACCACCAACCCGACGATCTTCCAAAAGGCGCTCACCCACGGAGCGGCCTATGCCGATCAGGTGCGGGACCTGGCCGTGCGCGGGGTCGACCTGGGCGAGGCGGTCAGAGCGATCACCGCGTGCGATGTCCGGACGGCCTGCGATGTGTTCCGGCCGGTCTACGACGCGACCGATGCCCTGGACGGGCGGGTCTCGATCGAGGTCGACCCGCGCATCGCCCACGACGAGGCCTTCACCATCGCCGAGGCGCGGGCGCTGTGGTGGCAGGTTGACCGGCCGAACCTGTTCATCAAGATCCCGGCGACGCGGGCAGCCTTGCCGGCGATCAGCCAGGCGTTGGCGGAAGGCATCAGCGTGAATGTCACGCTGATCTTCTCCCTCGACCGCTACGCAGAGGTGATGGATGCCTACCTGTTCGGGCTGGAGCGCCGGCTGGCAAGTGGCGGGGACCTGCACGGGCTTGAGTCGGTCGCCTCGTTCTTCGTCTCGCGGGTGGACACCGAGGTGGACGCCCGGCTGAAAAAGATCGGCACGGCCGCCGCCAAGGCGATGCGCGGCAAGGCGGCGATCGCCAACGCGCGGCTGGCCTACCAGGCATACGCCAAAGTGTTCTCCTCCGCTCGGTGGGCCGCGCTCGCCGCGAAGGGCGCCCGCCCGCAGCGGCCGCTGTGGGCATCGACCGGGGTGAAGGACCCGGCTTACGACGACACCCGGTACGTGGTCGACCTGGTCGCACCCGGAACGGTGAACACCATGCCCGAGGCGACCCTTGAGGCGGTCCACGACCATGGGGTGCTGCACGCCGACAGCGTGACCGGCGCCTACGCCGACGCGCGGGCGGTGCTGGCGGACCTGGCGACGGTGGGGATCGACTACGACGACGTGGTGGCCCTGCTGGAGGTTGAGGGTGTGGAGAAGTTCGAGGTCGCCTGGTCGGGCCTGCTGGATTCGTTGACGGCGTCGCTGAAGGCCGCGAAGGCCGACCAGTGAGCGAAGCTGCGAAGTGGCGAAGCGGCGGCAAGTTGGACAACCCGTGAGTGCACCAGTGAGCCGCGCGGAGGCCGGAGGCCTCCGCATCGAGGTCAGTGGCGACCTGGCAGATCTTGCCGCTCCCGCGGTCAAGCGGCTGGTCGAGGCGGATGTCCCCGGCCAGCTCGCCTCGGGTAATCCGGCGCTGTGGGGAGCGGACGCCGAAGGGCAGGCGCGGCTGCGGCTGGGCTGGCTAAGGCTGGCCGAATCCTCCCGCCCGCTGATTTTGCCGCTGGCCCAGCTGCGCGAGGCGCTGGTCCAAGAGGGCCTGGACCGGGTGGTGCTGTGCGGGATGGGCGGCTCGTCGTTGGCGCCCGAAGTCATCTGCGCGGCCGCCGGGATGCCGTTGGTGACGCTGGACTCGACCGACCCTGGCCAGGTCGCGGCGGCCCTGGCCGAACTGCCGCGCACCGTCGTGGTCGTCAGCAGCAAGTCCGGCGGCACGTTGGAGACCGACTCGCAGCACCGGGCGTTTCGGGCCGCCTTCGAGGCGGCCGGGATCGATCCGGCGCAGCGGATCGTGGTGGTCACCGACCCCGACTCCCCGTTGGAGGCGAGCGCCGCCGAACTCGGGGTCCGGGCCATCTTCCGGGCCGACCCGAACGTGGGGGGGCGTTACAGCGCGCTGACCGCCTTCGGTCTGGTGCCGAGCGCGCTGGCCGGGGTGGCCATCGAGCCGCTGCTGGACGCTGCGCAGCGGATGTTCGAGTGCCTCGGCGCCGCCGACGGGCCGGCTCTGCTGCTTGGTGCGGCGTTGGGCGCGGGCGCGGTCGCAGGCCAAAACAAGCTGGTCATCGCCGACGCCGGCTCGGGTTTAGCTAACTTCGGGGACTGGGCCGAGCAATTGATCGCGGAGTCCACCGGTAAGCAGGGACGCGGCCTGCTCCCCGTGGTGCTCGAGTCGGCCGCGGCTGCGGGCTGGGGCGCTGCTCCCGACCGCCAACGCGTGCTGCTTGGCGACGCCGCCTGCGCTGCCCCGCGGCCTTCGGGGATCGCTGTCAGCGGCCCACTGGGCGCGCAGTTCCTGGCCTGGGAGTTCGCCACGGCGCTGGCCGGGCGCGTGCTGCGGATCGACCCGTTTGATCAGCCCAACGTGCAGGAAAGCAAGGACAACACCAGCCGGCTTCTGACCGATGCGGGCGTCGGGCCCTTGCCCGAGCCGCACGCGGCGTTCACCGAGGGACCGGTCGAGGTGTACGCCGAAGCCGCGTTATTGGCGGGCGCGGCAACGCTGGCGCAGGCCTTGGCGGCGCTGCTCGGCGCGGTGGCCAGCGATGGCTACGTAGCGATCATGGCCTACCTGAACCGCATGACGGAGCCCGAAACGGCGCGGCTCCGCCAGCTGCTCGCCGCCAGGACACCGGCCAGCGTCACGTTCGGCTGGGCGCCGCGGTTCCTGCACAGCACCGGGCAGTTCCACAAGGGCGGCCCCCAGGTCGGCGGCTTCCTTCAGCTCACCGCCGACCCCGAGCAGGTGCTGGCCATTCCGGGTCGCGACTTCGACTTCGGCAAATTGCAGCGGGCCCAGGCACTCGGCGATGTCCAGGCGCTGGCCGGCCGGGGCCGCCCGGTACTACGCGTGCACCTGACCGATCGGGCCGCGGGGCTCGCGGCACTGATCGATGCGGCCGGAGCCTGACGATGCAGCTCATCGATCCCACCAATCCGCTGCGCGATCCGCGGGACCGGCGCCTGCCGCGGGTGCCGGACCCGTGCGCCCTGGTGGTGTTCGGGGTCACCGGGGATCTGGCCCGCAAAAAGCTCATCCCGGCCGTGTACGACCTCGGTAACCGCGGTCTGCTGCCACCCGGATTCGCGTTGCTCGGCTTCGCCCGCCGTGACTGGGACCACGGCGAGTTCGAGGAGCTGGCCAGGGAGGCCGCGAAGAAGGGCGCCAGGACGCAGTGGCGCCCGGAAGCCTGGAGCCGGATCGCGGACGCCGTCCGCTTCGTGCCAGGCAGCTTCGATGACGACGACGCCTTCGACACCCTGGCCCAAACCCTTGTCGAGCTGGAGACCAGCCACGGCATCGGCGGCAACGCCGCCTTCTACCTGTCCATCCCGCCCGCCGCCTTTCCGACGGTGCTCAAGCAGATGCGCCGGACCGGGATGGCCTCGGACGATGTCGCCGGCGGCTGGCGCCGGGTCGTGGTCGAGAAACCCTTCGGTCATGACCTCGCGTCCAGCCGCGAGCTCAACGCCCTGGTCGACGAGGTCTTCTCGCCGGCCGGCGTGTTCCGGATCGATCATTACCTGGGCAAGGAGACGGTGCAGAACCTGCTGGCCCTGCGTTTCGCGAACACGTTGTTCGAGCCGATCTGGAACTCGCATTACGTCGACAGCGTGCAGATCACCATGGCCGAAGACGTCGGCATCGGTAGCCGGGCCGGGTTCTACGACGGGGCAGGGGCGGCCCGCGACGTGCTGCAGAACCACCTGTTGCAGCTACTCGCGCTCACCGCGATGGAGGAGCCCGTCTCCTTCGACGCGGAAAGCCTGCGCATCGAGAAAAAGAAGGTGCTGGAGGCGATCAGCCTGCCGCCGGACCTATCGACCGGCACGGTCCGCGGGCGCTACACGCAGGGCTGGCTGGCCGGCAGCAGGGTGAGTGGCTACCTCGACGAGGACGGCGTACCACCGGACAGCCGTACCGAGACCTACGCGGCGGTCCGGCTGGGCGTCGAAACCCGGCGCTGGGGCGGGGTGCCGTTCTACCTGCGGACCGGCAAGCGCTTACCGCGACGGGTCACCGAAATCTCCGTCATCCTCAGCAAGGCACCGCACCTGCCGTTCGACGCGACCTCGACCAGCGAGTTGGGCAACAACCAGCTGGTGATCCGGGTGCAGCCCGACGAGGGGATCACCCTTCGCTTCGGTTCGAAGGTACCGGGCTCGGCGATGGAGGTCCGGGACGTCTCGATGGACTTCCTTTACGGCGAGGCGTTCACCGAGGGGTCCCCGGAGGCCTACGAGCGGCTGATGCTCGACGTGCTGCTCGGGGATGCCACGCTGTTCCCGCGCAACGAGGAAGTCGAGGCCGCCTGGCGGGTGGTTGACCCGATCGAGGAGTTTTGGGCCGAGGGCGGCCATCCCGAGGACTACCGCGCCGGCGAGTGGGGCCCGCGCTCGGCGCAGGCAATGCTGGCGCGCGAAGCCCGCAGCTGGCGGCGGCCGTGATGGCGGTCCCAACCGGAGGCCGGCAGGACCACACCCGACCGGAGGCCGGCATGACGACACCCGACCGGAGGCCGGCATGACGACGCTCTGGGACACCACCGGGACCGCCGTGGTAAAGGCGCTGGCCGCAGAGCGGCGGGTCAGCGGCGCGGCCAGCGGCCTCGTTCTCACGCTGGTGGTCGTCACCGATGAGGCGCAGGTGGAGGCGACCGAACAGGCCGCCACCCAGGCCGCCAGTCAGCACCCGTGCCGGGTGCTGGTGGTGGTCCGGCGGCAGACCTCGGCGCCGGAGCCGCGGCTGGACGCGGAGGTCTCCATCGGGGGCCGGCTCGGCCCGGGTGAAACCGTGGTGATGCGGATGTATGGCCGGCTGGGGCTGCATGCCGAGTCGGTGGTGCTGCCCTTGCTGGCGCCGGACGCTCCGGTGGTGACGTGGTGGTTCGGCGGCCCGCCCGATCTGATCGCGCATGATCCGCTCGGGGTGCTCGCCGGCCGGCGCGTCACTGACGTCCAGAACACCGACGATCCGCGGGCCGGGTTGCTGGCTCGGGCGCATGACTACGCCTCCGGGGACACGGATCTGGCATGGACGCGGACCACCCCCTGGCGCAGCGTTCTCGCTGGCGCCTACGACGCCGTCACCGGGCGTCCGACCAGGGCGCAGGTCCTCGCCGAGCCGACCAGCCCGAGCGCCGCTCTGCTGGCCGCGTGGCTCGGGGGCCGGCTGAACCTGGACGTGTCGCTTGAGGAACATCGCGGTCCCGGCATTGCCAGGGTGGAACTTGCGGTCGACGGCGGCCAGCAGGCGGGGGGCACCGACATCACGCTGGTACGCGACTCCGAACATTCCGGTCGCCTGTCTCGGACCGACGAACCGGATCGCACGATGCCGCTGCCCCGCGCCGAGCACGGTGATCTGCTTGCCGAGGAACTGCGCCGGCTCGAACCGGACCCGGTGTACGCCGAGGCCCTCGGCCGCCTGACCGGCCTCGGGGACCTCGCGGACCGCTCGGCGGTGCGCAGCCACATCTGGCGGGATCCGGCGGAGCAGGCGGCTGCTCACGCATGAGCGAAGCGGCGAAGCGAATGCAAATCGGACCTCCCATGAGCGAGGGAGGCGCCCCGGAAGTGGTGGTAATCCGTGATGCGCCGATGCTGGCCCAGGCGGTCGCCGCCCGCCTCGTCAGCCGGCTCGTCGACGCTCAGGCGGCCAGGGGCGCTGCGTCGGTAGTTCTCACCGGCGGCGGTATCGGCACCGCCGTTCTCGCGGCCCTGGCAGCCAGCCCCGCCCGGGAGGCGATCGACTGGCCGCACCTGGAGGTGTGGTGGGGCGATGAGCGTTTCCTGCCGGCAGCCAGCCAGGACCGCAACGAAAGCGCGGCCCGGCGGGCCCTTCTCGACCATGTCGACGTCCGCCCCGAGCGAGTGCATCCGATCGCTGCGGCCGATAGCTGCGACAGCCCCGAGGACGCGGCGGCCGAATACGCCTCCGTGCTGCGGGTGGCTGCCGCTCCGGAGGGTTATGGCGAGCCGGTCCCGCGCTTCGACCTGCTGATGCTGGGCATCGGCCCGGAAGGGCACGTCGCGTCCATCTTTCCGGAGGCGCCTGCTGCGTATGACGAACGCACCGTGACCGCGGTGCACGGCTGCCCCAAGCCGCCTCCCACGAGGGTGACGTTGACCTTTCCTGCGCTGAGCGCTGCCCGCGAGGTGTGGGTGCTGGGGAGCGGCGCGCAGAAGGCGCAGGCCGTCGCGCTCACCCTGTCCGGGGCGGGACCGGTTCAGGTTCCCGCTGCCGGGGTGCGCGGCCGCTCGCGGACGCTGCTCCTGCTCGACGAGGGCGCCGCCGGTGGCCTGCCGCGTGACCTGCGCCGGCGGGCCAGCCCGGGAGCCTGAGCACGCGCCAGCAACCGGCCGGGGGCCGGGCTACTTCCCGCGGAGCTTGGCGAGCGCCTCGGCGAGGATCGCCTCACCGTCAACGTGGTTGCGGCGCTCTCGGACGTATGCCAAGTGGGTCTTGTACGGCTCGGTGACCGGCGGGTCCGGGGTGTTCCCCCGATCGCGGCCGGCCGGGTAGCCGCAACGCGGGCAGTCCCACAACTCGGGAATCGCCGCGTCGTGTGCGAACGCGGGCCGGGTCTCGTGCTTGTTGGCGCACCAGTACGACACGCGCTGGCGGGGCGCGGCCTCGCCGCGTTCCGCCTCGCCCATCGGACCGGCGCCGACCCGGCTGCCGCGGATGGCGTTGCCCCCAGCCACAGATGTGCTCCTTCGTGCGCGGGTGGCCCGGATGGGCCACGCGGAATGCGGTCAGTCTACGGCCGGGAAGGAGGGCCGGGAGCCGGCTACTTCGACAGCAGGCCCAGCCCGACGATGCACACCACCCACATCACCAGCGCCGCGATGGTGAACCGGTCCAGGTTGCGTTCGACGGTGGACGAGCCGCCGAGGGAGGAAGACACACCGCCGCCGAACAGGTTGGACAGGCCGCCCCCCTTCCCGCGGTGCAGCAGGATGAGCAGGATGATCGCGAGGCTGGTGAGGATCAGCAGGGAACGCAGGAAGATGACCACGGCAGCAGTATCTCAGGAGAGCCGGACGCGGGGATCCAGCACCGCGTAGAGGATGTCCACGGTCAGGTTCGCCAGCACCACGAATACCGCCAGCAGCAGCGTCACCGCCGCGATCACCGGCAGGTTGCCAGAGGTGATTGCCTCGAGTGTGAACGCGCCCACCCCAGGCAGGGTGAAGATCTTCTCGGTGATGACCGTGCCGGCCAGCAGGATGCCCAGGTCCACACCCAGGATCGTCACGACGGGGGTCAGCGCGCTGCGCAACCCGTGCTTGTAGACCACCTTACGTTCGGAAAGGCCCTTGGCCCGGGCGGTCCGGATGTAGTCCTCACCCAGCACGTCGAGCATCGAACCACGGGTGATCCGGGCGTAAGCGGCGGCGTAGACCAGGGCCAGGTCGAACCACGGCAGGATCAGCTTATGCGCCCAGGTCAGCGGGTTCTCGGTGATGGGGGTATACCCACCGCCGTAGAACCAGCGGATGTTGGCCTTGATCGTGAGCAGGTAATAGAACACCAGCAGCATCAGCAGCCCGAGCACGAACGTCGGGATGCTGTAGAAGGTGAGGGCGAACACGGTCGCGGCCCGGTCCCGGAAGCTGCGCGGCTTGGTGGCGGCCAGGATGCCGGTCGGGATACCGATGATCAGCCAGATCACCGCTGCCCCGATGGCCACCGAGATGCTCACCGGCAGCCGGGCGGTAATTTCACTGAGCACGGAGACGTTGTTGCTGAAATCGACACCGAGGTCGCCCTGGACCAAATGCCAGAGGTAGGTGCCGTATTGCTGGGGCCACGGGCGGTCCAGGTGCAGCCGGGCCACCGTCGCTTGCAGCTGAAGCGGGCCGCAGCCCTTCCCGCAGAACCGGCCGGCCTGCTCCTGGGGCGTCCCGCCGTTGAGCACGAAGAAGATCACGAAAACGACGAAGCTGATCACCACAAGAACCAGCACCGCGTACAGCAGCCGACGGATCAGAAATCGCAACATGAGGGGCCCCCTACTTCGCCATGGTGCGGGCCGAGCGCGGGTCGAAGGCATCCCGCAGGCCGTCGCCGAGGATGTTGAACGAGAGGGTCGTGATCAGCAGGGCCAGGATCGGGAACAGCAGGAAGGTCGGTTTCACGGTGTAGAAGGCGCTGGCGGCCGAGAGCGTGTCCCCCCAGGAGGCGGTCGGGATCTTCACCCCGAGCCCGAGGAAGGACAGGGTTGACTCGTAGATGATGTTCACCGGAATTTGCAGGGTGGAATACACGATCAATGGTGCGACCAGGTTCGGCAGGATGTCGATGAACATGATCCGCAGGTTGCCCGATCCCAGCGAACGGGCGGCCTCGACGAACTCCTTCTCCCGCAGCGAGAGCACCTGGCCGCGGGTGATCCGCATGAACACCGGCCAGCTCACCGCGATGATGATGTAGACCACCAGATTGATGCTCTGCCCGAACACCCCAACCAGCGAAATCGCGAACAGCAACGACGGGAAGCTCAGGAAAATGTCGGTGATGCGGGACAACACGGTGTCCAGCGGGCCACCGAAATAGCCGGCAACCAGACCGACGATCACCCCGATCAACAGCGAACCGGCGGTGGTGACCAGGCCAACGAACAGCGAAACGCGCGCGCCGTACACCAGCCGGGAGAGCAGGTCCCGGCCGAAATCGTCAGCCCCGAGCAGGAAGTGGGCGTTCGGTCCGACCGGGATGTCGGAAGGGGTCAGCCCGGTGTGCCGGTACTGCGTGTTGGGCCCGTGCCCGATGAGCCCGGTGATCACCGGTGCGAAGATCGCGACCAGAATCAGCAAGATCACAACCACCCCGGAGATGAGAGCGGCCTTGTCCTTGCGCAACCGAAGCAGGGCCAACTGGGTGGGGGTGCGACCCTCGATCCGCTTGGCGTCCGAGCCCCCGTCCCCGGCGCCGGCCGTGAAGTGGCCCCCGGTGTCTTCGAGCAGGTCCGGGATCGTGCTCTGGGTCATGATTCGGTCCTCACTTCGGTGGTCGCCGCGAACATGCCTGCCATGGGTTAGGCGCTGTGGCCCAAGACGGCTGCCACTTCCGCGCCGGAGCCGTCTTGTTCGATGGTGGCCTTGTCGTAGGTCAGCGCCTCGCCGTCTGCGACAGGGTGCAGGCAGGCCGTGCCATGCGTGTGCGGATCGTCGTCAAAGGTCGCTTCCAGTTCCGGCAACTGCTCGGTACAGTCCTGCTGCGCCTTGGGGCAGCGCGGGTGGAAGCGGCATCCGGTCGGGGGGTTGATCGGGCTAGGCACGTCGCCGATGAGAATGATCCGCTGGCGGTTCTGGGCCCGGTCCGGGTCCGGCTCGGGGACAGCCGACAGCAGCGCCTTGGTGTAGGGGTGGCGCGGCCGGTCGTAGAGATCCGCCGCGGTCGCCACTTCCGCCAGGCGGCCGAGGTACATCACGGCTACCCGATCGCTGACGTGCCGGACGATCGACAGGTCGTGGGCAATGAAGATGTAGGTCAGGTTGAACTCGCGCTGAAGGTCCTCCAGCAGGTTGATCACCTGCGCCTGGATGGAGACGTCCAGGGCGGACACCGGCTCGTCGCAGATGATGAGCTTGGGGCGCAGGGCCAGAGCGCGTGCCACCCCGATGCGCTGGCGCTGGCCGCCGGAGAACTCAGCCGGGAACCGGTTGAAGTGCTCGGGGTTGAGGCCGACGACCTCCATCAGCTCCTGCACCTTGCTCTTGCGTTCGACGCCGTCAGCGACCCCGTGGATCGCGAAGGGGTCACCAATGATCGACCCCACCCGGCGGCGCGGGTTCAGCGATCCGTAGGGATCCTGAAAGATCATCTGGATTTCGCGCCGGAACGGCCGCATCTTGCTGGCCGGCAGGTTCGTGATGTTCTGGCCCTCGAACCGGATGCTGCCAGCCGTGGCGGGATACAACCCGGCGATCAGCCGCGCGAGGGTGGACTTGCCACAGCCGGTTTCGCCCACCAGGCCGAGGGTCTCGCCGCGCCGAAGCTGCAGGCTGACCCCGTCGACGGCGTGGACCCGCCCGACCTCACGCTGCAAGACAATGCCCTGCTTGATCGGGAAGTACTTGACGAGGCCGTCAACCTCAAGCAGGACATCTCCCGACGCTTCCGGGGCGCCCTTCTCCTCGGTGGGGGCGGTCACGGTCATGCGGAGGCCCTTCCAGTGCCTGCGGACAGCGACCCAAGCCCGGGACCGTCGCTGGGCGCAGATGCGCTCGCCGGTGCAGCGCCGGTCGCCTTCGCCCTGGCCTGCTCCGCCTCCTGGGAGAAGCCGAGGGCGGTCTCGGGAAGGAAGCAGGCAGACAGGTGCTCGCTCGCCCCGATGGGCTCCAGGGGCGGGATGTCGCTACGGCACTTGGCCATCACGTAGGGGCAGCGGGGGTGGAACGAGCAGCCTCGGGGAAGGTTGATCAGCGACGGCGGTTGGCCGGTAATCGGGCGCAGTTGATGGCCGATGCTCAGCGCCGACGGGATGGATTCGATCAGGCCCTTCGTGTACGGGTGATGCGGGCCGTAGTAGATCGTGCGGCTGTCCGCCACCTCCACCGGCTTGCCGGCATACATGACTAGCACCTGGTCGGCGAGTTCGGCGACCACGCCCAGGTCGTGCGTAATCATGATCACGGCGGTGTCGAACTCACGCTGCAGGCGCGAGATCAGGTCCAGGATCTGCGCCTGGACGGTGACGTCGAGGGCTGTCGTGGGTTCATCCGCGATCAACAACTGCGGGTTCAATGCGATCGCCATCGCGATCATCGCCCGCTGCCGCATGCCGCCGGAGAACTGATGCGGGTAGTCATCGACGCGCCGATCGGGCTGCGGGATTCCGACCAGAGCCAGCAGGTCCCTGGCCCGTTTGCGGCCATCCGCCTTGCTCACGTCCTCGTGGGCCCTGATCATCTCGCTGATCTGGGCGCCCACCCGGTAATGCGGGTGCAGGCTGGACAGCGGGTCCTGGAAGATCGTGGAGATCTTGGTGCCGCGGATCTTCCGCAGGTCGCCCTTGGGCATCCGCAGCAGATCCTGGCCCTCGAACAGGGCCTGACCGCTGATCTGCGCGCCGCGGGTCAGCCCCAGGATTGTCTGGGTGCTCACCGACTTGCCGGAACCCGACTCTCCGACGATGCCGAGGGTCTGCCCGCGATCCAGGGTGAAGGACATGCCCTGAACCGCGCGGACCAGGCCATCCTCGGTGGGGAAGGCGACATGCAGGTCGTTGACCTCAAGTAGGGCCACTCGCGTCCTTCGGGTCGGGGGGGAGCCGGGAGTCGGACTGGATGTGTCGCGCTCCGGTCTCACCGGTGTCCGGGTAGGGACTGCTCCGGAGTGTTGCACAGCTGGCGGGGCCAACGGCAAGAAGGCGGCAGGCCGTTGGCAGTTCGTCACAATCCCCCTGGCCAGGGGCGGACTGATTTTTCGGCAATGACCGGGAGCCGGCCTGGAGGGCCGGCTCCCGGTCACCGTGTGGAGCCGAGACGTGCGATGTTGCTAGCTGACCCACACGTTCGTCACGTCACCGTTGTCGGAGAAGTTGAAGAACACCCAGTTGTGGGTCCTGGCACCGTAGTAGTACGGGATCTTGCCGGTCACCAGCGGGATCCAGGGAGCCTGGTCCATGGTGGCCGCGTCCAAGGCAGCCCACTTGTCGGCGATCTGCGCGGGATCGGTCGAGGAAAGCGCGTCGTCGATGGCCTTAGTGACGGTCGCGGTGTTGTCCTTGCCGTAATCACCGTAGTTGGTCGTGCCCACGGTGAAGGTGCGCGGGTCGAGCAGCGGCACGAAGAACGAACGGGCCGCGTTGCCCTGCCAGTCCGGGTTCCACCCTGGTCCGGCCAAGTCCCAGTCCCCGGTCTTGGTGGCGGTGGGGTTGGACAGGTGCTTGGTGTAGAAGTCGGCCGGCGCTGACACCTTGAGGTTCAGGTTGACCCCGCACTTGGCGAAGTTGTCCTTCAGGGTGGTGGCGATGGCCGGGGCCTTGCCCTTGTTCCGGTACAGGTAGGTGAGGTTCAGCCCGTTCGAGTAGCCCGCCGCCGCCAGCATCTTCTTGCCGGTGGCCGCGTCCTCCTGGCCGTTGAGGTTGTTGTACGGGTCGATCTTCTTGTAGCCCAGGATGGGCGGGGTCAGGATCTGGTCGATCGGGGTCTGCAGATCGGGACCGCCCTCGACCTGAACGATGTCCTGCTTGGAGACGCAGTACTGCAGCGCCTTGCGCACCGCCTGCTTGCCGAGTGCGCCGCCCTCGTGTGGCGAGAGCAGGTTGAACACCACATAGGGGTTGGTGGCGCCGACGTCCTGCAGCGACAGGTGCGGGTCACTCTTGGCCTTGAGGCCCGGCAACTGAGCGGTGGGCACCGTGGTGTCCCACTCCATGTTCACGTCGCCGGTCTGCAGCTGCTGCTGGACCGGAACCTCGTCCGAACCCTCGGTGATCGAGATGTTGTCGACATAGGCATGCCGCACCTTGTCGGTGCTCGCGTCCCAGGCCATGTTCCGGCTAAGCATGATCTTCTGCTTGGGCACATACGTGTCGATCTTGTACGGGCCGTCCGAGATGAAATGGGAGTTGTACTCGGGCGAGTCCGGCACGTAGGCCTCCACCTCCATCGGTGCCGCCGAAGCGAACGGCAGCGCCAGGATGTTCATGAAGTCGCCGGCGGGTGCCACAAGGTCGAACTCGACCGTGCTGGCGTCAACAGCCTTGACGCCGGGGATCTCGGTCTTGTTCATGTATGCCTTGATCGAAGCCACATCCGGCTTGACCTTCGCGAAGTCGTCGCAGAACTTCTGCATCCCCGTGATGGTGCTGGTGTAGTAGTTGAGCGCGCCGGAGGGCTGAGCCGGGTTACAGATCCGCTTGATGCCGCGGATCATGTCGGCGGAGGTGACCTGGCGGGCGGCCCCGCCCGGGATGTCCCACTTGACACCCTGCTTGATCTTGAACGTGTAGGTCTTCCCGCCGTTCGTCGCCATCGGCACCGATTCGGCCATGTCCGCGACCGGGGTGTTCGCGATCTTCGAGTCGACGCTGTTCGGGTAGGTCACCAACTGCCGACTGTCGGCTCGCAGCAGGGTGTAGCCGACGGTGTAGTAGGAGGCGGCCGGGTCGACGTGGTCAACGTCGCCGCCACCGAGCAGCTTGAGGGTGCCACCGGGGTGGGCACTCGGGGGTGCCTCGTGCTTACCGTTGATGCCGCTTGCCGGCTCGGCTACCCCAGCACCGACGTCGAAACTGCTGGTGCCACCGCCGGACTTACCTGGCGTCTGTGGGCCGGTCTTGCTGGACGAGCTACCGCAGGCGGCCAGCGAAACCGCGAGCCCCACGGCAACGGCGACCGGAGCGGCCGCCTTCCTGGAGATGAGCATGCTCAACCCTTCCTGGCTGAGTTTCACCGGCCCCAGGTCTGGGACCGACAGATGTCGCATCGTGGGGCCCGACGGCGACAAGAACAAAGCCCCAGAGGCCGCCAGACCGGGATCGTTACCGAGTCGGTACCGCATGGCGACCGGGCCGAGACACCACCCGGCCGGGCGCCCCCCGGAGCGGCGGATACCGCGGCCGGGTCCCAATCAGGGGATGTGTTCGGCGGCACGCACGATGGAGGCGAACCCGTCCGCGTCCAAACTGGCCCCCCCGACGAGCGCCCCGTCGAGGTCTTCCACGTCGAACAGGGCATCGGCGTTGCCCGGTTTGACCGAGCCGCCATACAGCAGGCGGACTCCATCGGCGAGCCTGCGGTCATAACGCTCGGCGAGTCGGGTGCGCAGCGCGGCGGCCACCTGCTGGGCGTCGGCGGGGGTCGCGGTGCGACCGGTGCCAATGGCCCAGATCGGTTCGTAGGCCAGCACCAGTCGCTCCGCGTCCGCCGGCGACAGCGCCTGCACGGCGGAGTCCAGCTGGCCCAGGACGTGCGCCAGGTGCGCGCCGGACTCGCGCACAGCCAGGTCCTCCCCCACGCACAGGATGGGGACGAGGCCATGCCGGTAGGCCGCACCCACCTTGCGGCCGACAAGGTCATCGGTTTCGCCGTGATCTGCCCGCCGCTCGCTGTGCCCCACGAGCACGTACCGGCAGCCGAGCGCCGCGAGCATCGGCCCGCTCACATCACCGGTGTGCGCGCCCTCCGCGTCGACGGCCAGGTCCTGGCCGCCCAAGCCCAGAGCGAGCCCCTCCCCGTCGATCAGCGTCTGGACGCTGCGCAGTGCGGTAAACGGTGGGAGTACCACGGTCTCGACCGCCGCCAACGTCGGCGCCTTGATGGTGTACGCCACCTTCTGGGCGTGGGCGATCGCCTCGAGGTGCGTCAAATGCATTTTCCAGTTTCCGGCGACCATCGGGGGTCGGCGCGGCGTTCGGTGCTGGCTCATCACGCGGCGCCCAATGTGCATTCGCTTCGCCACTTCGCAGCTTCGCTCATGCGGCGTCCAATGTGCATTCGCTTCGCCACTTCGCAGCTTCGCTCATGCGGCGTCCAATGTGCATTCGCTTCGCCACTTCGCAGCTTCGCTCATGCGGCGTCCAATGTGCATTCGCTTCGCCACTTCGCAGCTTCGCTCATGCGAGGGCCGCCAGCCCGGGGAGCTGCCTGCCCTCGAGGTACTCCAGGCTCGCTCCTCCCCCGGTGGACAGGTGGCTGAAACGCTCCTCGGCGATCCCCATGGCCCGGATCGCGGCCGCGCTGTCCCCTCCGCCGACGACGGTGAACGCGTGATGTTCACCATCGGTAGCTGCGCGCTGCAGCCCCGCGATGCCCTCGGCAACTGTCCGGGTGCCGGCTGCGAACGCGGGGCGTTCGAACACCCCCATCGGGCCGTTCCAGAACACCAGCCGGGCACCTGCCAGGGCATCGGCGAACAGCCGCGCCGATCGGGGACCGATGTCCAGGCCCATCAGATCGGCGGGGATGCAATCCACGTCGACCACGCGCGGGGTCGCGTCGTCAACGCCGGCGGCGACCACCACGTCCACCGGCAACACGACGCGCACCCCGCGCCGGTCCGCCTCGCGCATCAGCTGGTCGACGGCGCCCAGTTGGTCGTGCTGGAGGAGCGAAGCGCCGACAGCGTGGCCCTGGGCGGCCAGGAACGTGAAGCACATCCCGCCGCCGACCAGGATGCGGTCGGCCCGCTGCAGCAGGCGAGAAAGGACCGCAAGCTTGTCGCTGACCTTTGCCCCGCCCAGCACGACGACGTATGGCCTGGCCGGCGACTGGGTGAGCCGGTTCAGCACGCCTACCTCGGCAAGGACCAGGGCGCCGGCCGCGTGCGGCCGCAACGCCGGCACCCCCACTGTGCTGGCGTGCTCGCGGTGCACTGCGCCGAAGGCATCCCCGACATAGGCGTCCACCAGATTGGCCAGCGCATTCGCGGTGGCCGGATCGTTGTCGGTTTCCCCCGGCGTGAAGCGCAGGTTCTCCAACAGCGCGACCTCACCGTCACCGAGGCCGGCGGCGACCGAGATGGCGCTTGAACCGATCACGTCGGTGGCCTGGTTGATCGGTCGATCGAGCAGGGCGGCCAGCCGCCGGCCCACCCGGTCGAGGGACAGGGCCGGGTCTGGGCCTTTCGGGCGACCCAGATGCGAGCACACCACGACCCGGGCCCCCGCCGCGGCGAGCGCGGCAATGGTGGGAACCGATGCGCGAATCCGGCCGTCGTCGGTGATTCGGCGCCCGTCCAACGGGACGTTGAGGTCGCTGCGAACCAGTACCCGTCGGCCGCGGAGGCCGCCAAGCTCGGCCTTCAGGTCATCGACGGTGCGCACGCTCAGGAAAGCCGCGAGCCGACCAGCGAGACCAAGTCGGCCAGCCGGTTGGAGTAGCCCCATTCGTTGTCATACCAGCCGATGACTTTAACCTGGTCGCCCGAGGCCATCGTGAGCAGCGAGTCAAAGGTGCACGAGGCAGCCGAACCGACAATGTCGGAGGAGACGATCGGATCCTCGGTGTAGACGAGGTAGCCCTTCAGCGGCCCCTCGGCGGCGGCCGCGAACGCGGCGTTCACCTCCTCCTTGGTGACCTCGCGGGCCAGTGTCACGACCAGATCTGTCACGCTGCCGTCCGGGACGGGCACCCGCAGGGAGATTCCGTCAAGCCGGCCGGCGAGCTCCGGAAGCACCAGCGCGGTGGCCTTCGCGGCCCCGGTGGACGTGGGAATGATGTTGGCGGCCGCGGCCCGTGCCCTGCGTAGGTCCTTGTGCGGGAAGTCCAAGGTGGACTGATCGTTGGTGTAGGCATGGACGGTGGTCATCATGCCCCGCACGATCCCGAAGCCTTCGTGCAGCACCTTGGCCATCGGCGCGACGCAGTTGGTGGTGCAGGAGGCATTGGACAGCACGTCCTGGCTGCCGTCGTACCGATCGTCGTTGACTCCCATCACGACGGTCAGGTCTTCCCCCTTGGCGGGCGCTGAGATGATCACCTTCTTGGCGCCACCCGCCAGATGCTTGCGGGCGCTCTCGCCGTCGGTGAAAAAGCCGGTGGACTCGACGACGACATCGACCCCGAGCTCACCCCATGGCAGGTTGCCCGGGTCCCGCTCCGAAAGAATCTTGATGGCGTGCTTGCCGACCCGGATGGTGTCCCCATCGATTCGCACCGCTTCGCCCAAGGGGCCTAGCACGGTGTCGTACTTGAGCAGATGCGCCATCGTCGCCAGGTCGCCGAGATCGTTGGCCGCGATGATCTCCAGGTCACTGTGGCCGGCGGCCACCGCGCGAAAGAAGTTCTTGCCGATCCGGCCGAAACCGTTGATGCCTACGCGAGTGGCCACGCTGCTCTCCTTGCGAATGCGATGGGCGATGCCCGGCCCGTGATGGCCGCGACACTAGTCGAGAACGCAGGTGCGAGGTGGTCTCCGGCGGACCCAGTGGGGTCGCTATAGCTCACCAAGCAGATCGGCGGTGACGCTGGCCTCGGTGGTGGGTTCGCCTCGTCCCGTTGCCGTCTTATCGGCCAGCGCCAGCAGCCGACGAATCCGGCCGGCGACGGCATCCTTGGTCATCGGGGGTTCCGCGAGGGCCCCGAGCTCCTCGAGGCTTGCCTGGGAATGTGCCAGTCGCAGGTGGCCGGCCACAATCAGGTGCTCCGGCGCCTCGTCCCCGAGGATGTCCAGCGCGGCCTTCACCCGAGCCCCGGAGGCCACCGCCGCCCGGGCCGAGCGGCGCAGGTTCGCATCGTCGAAGTTTGCCAGCCTGTTGGCACTGGCCCTGACCTCCCGGCGTAAGCGCCGGTCCTCCCAGTTCAGCACGCTGTCGTGGGCACCCATCCTGGTCAGCAGGATGGCGATGGCGTCGCCGTCGCGGATCACGACCCGGTCCACCCCGCGAACGTCCCTGGCCTTCGCCGCGACGCCGATCCGTCTGGCGGCACCCACCAGCGCCAGAGCCGCTTCAGGGCCGGGGGCTGTCACCTCCAAGGAACTGGACCGGCCAGGCTCGGTGAGGCTGCCGTGGGCCAGGAACGCGCCGCGCCAGGCGGCGGCCGCATCGCACAGGGGGCCGGACACGACGGCGGCGGGTAGGCCGCGCACCGGCCGGCCGCGGCCATCGATGAGCCCGGTCCGGCGCGCCAATCCCTCCCCGTCGTGACTGACCCTGATGACATATCGACTCGATCGCCGCAAGCCTCCCGCGGCGAGCACACTCATCTCGGCTTGGTGGCCGAAGACCTCGCGGATCTCCTTACGCAAACGTCGAGCGACCGATCCGGTGTCGACTTCGGCCTCCACCACCACCCGTCCGCCAACCAGGTGCAGCCCACCGGAAAAACGCAATAGCGCTGCCATCTCAGCGCGACGGTCACAGGGCTTGGACACCCCCAACCGCGACAACTCGTCCTTAACCGCATCCGTCATCGCCATATGCCGCCTACCACTGTCTGCCCCTCGTTCGCCGGGTCATCTCGCTACCTCGCCCCCCTCCCCAGCGGCTGCGCTGCCGCCGGGCAGGGAGATCATCGGCCCTCGGCCGAATCTCCAAGTCATGCGGCGAAAACGGTGCGCAGCGCCTGTGCGAGGGAGTCCGCATCATGCACCCCCGGATGGTCCGCGCGGGCGAGGGGCGCCAGATGAACCCGGGCGCCCAGCGCTTGTGCGGCGTTGCGCAATGCCCGCAGCGCGGCCTGCGAGCCGCCGCCGGCGCTCATGTCGGCGATCACCCAGTCCAACTCGAGCTCGGGCACCAGGGCGCCAATGACCTCAAGATGCGACTCGGGGCTAAAGCCCGCCGTTTCCCCTGGCTGCGCGATCAGATTAAGGACCAACACTCGGCGGCCGTGGGCGGCTATCACGGCCTTGCGCAAACCGGGCAGCAGCAGATGAGGCAACACCGACGTGAACAGGGACCCGGGCCCAAGCACGAGGGCATCCGCCATGCCCACCGCCGCAAGCGCCTGCGGGCATGGCTCGGGATCGGGTGGCAGCAGGTACACCGCGATGACGCGGCCGCGGGTAGTCGCGACTTCAACCTGCCCGCGGACGGTCACCGTGGTTCCCCCGGGGCCAAGGCCGCCCACCTCGGCGGCGATGTCGAGCGGCTCGCAGGACATCGGCAGGACGCGGGTGCCAGGGGGCAGTTCCAGCAGCCGGGCCACCGCGTCCAGCGCGGCGACCGGGTCGGCCGCCTGCTGCATCAGGCCCGCCAGCAGCAAATTGCCGACCGCGTGACCTGCGAGACCGCCGTAGCCATCCGGGCCGGTCTGTGGCCCGAAGCGGTGCTGCAGGGTGTCGCGCAGCAGCCGCACCTGGGGGGTGTCGGCCGCCAGCGCGGCCAACGCCATCCGCAAATCCCCCGGGGGTAACAGGTCGTAGGAGGCGCGCAACCGGCCGGAAGATCCGCCGTCGTCGGCAACCGTGACCACTGCTGTCAGTCGCGTGGTGACCTGACGGAGCGCACCCAGGGAGGCCGCCAACCCGTGGCCCCCGCCCAATGCCACCACCCGCGGCCCGGCAACGGAGGGGACCGTGGCCGCACTCATTCCCGGCCCAGGTCGCGGTGAACGGTCCGGGCCGGGACGCCGTCCGCTTCCAGCCGGGCCGCGAGCTGCTCGGCTATGACGACGCTGCGGTGTTTCCCCCCCGTGCACCCCACCGCAAGGGTCACGAAGTGTTTTCCCTCGCGAAGGTAGCCCCGCCGGACCGTGTGCAGCACCTGGGTGTAGCGATCCAGGAACTCGGTGGCCCCGTCCTGGGCGAGCACGAACTCGCGCACCGGCTGCTCCCGCCCAGTCCGCTGGCGCAGGTCCTCCACCCAGTGTGGGTTGGGCAGGAACCGGACGTCAGCGACGAGGTCGGCGTCGACCGGCAGCCCATACTTGAAGCCGAAGCTGACCACCGTGGCGACCAGCGCGGCCCGATCGGCCGAGCCGAACGCCTGCTCGATGGTCGCCCGCAGGTTGTGCACGTTCAGGGTGGTCGTGTCGATGATCAGGTCGGCTTCGCCGCGTAAATCGCGCAGCATGTCGCGTTCCAAGGCGATCTCGTCGACCAGCCGCGCGCCCTCCTGCAGCGGGTGCGGTCGGCGCACGCTTTCAAAGCGGCGGACCAGCACGTCATCAGCGGCCTCCAAAAACAGCACCCGCGGCACCACGACCCTGCGATCAAGCTGATCGAGGGAGGCGCGCAGATCGGCGAAGAAACCCCGGCCGCGCACGTCAACGACGGCGGCTACCCGTTGCACCGAGCCATCGCTGCGGGCGAGTTCGGCCATCGGCGCCAGCAGGCGGGGCGGCAGGTTGTCCACCACGAACCAGCCGAGGTCCTCCAGGCATTTGGCGGCGGTGGACCGACCAGCCCCCGACAGCCCTGTCACAATCGTCATCTCGACCCGGGCCGGCGCCGGGGGCGGCGAGAGGTCGGTCGTCACGCCGCCTCCCATTCGCATTCGCTTCGCCACTTCGCGGGTGCGCTCACGCCAGCACCTCCCCGGTCGCCGGGTCGATCGCTGGTTGCCCCACCAGGTCGGCGTGCAGCGCGAGAACAACGGCGTCCGCCGTGTGCGGTCCCACCCCGGGAACCTCGGCGATCTGCTCTGCGCTGGCGGCTCGCAGCCGCTTGAGGGAACCGAAATGGATGAGCAGCGCCTTTCGGCGGGTTTCACCCAGTCCAGAAACACCGTCCAGGACGCTGCTAACCATGGATTTGGACCTTTTTTGGCGGTGATAGGAGATTGCGAAGCGGTGCGCCTCGTCGCGGATCCGCTGCAGCAGGTAGAGCCCCTCGGAGGTCCTGGGGAGCACCACCGGTGCGTCCTGTCCTGGCAACCAGATCTCCTCCAGTCTTTTGGCCAGCCCGCACAGTGCCACGGCCTCGGGCCCGGTCGCCAGACCCAACTCGGTCAGGGCCCGGTCGGCGGCCGCCACCTGAGGTGCTCCCCCGTCGACCACGAGCAGCTGCGGTGGATAGGCGAACTTCCGCGGCCGTCCGCTGTCGGGATCGATCGGGCCGTGAGCGCCGATAGATGAGTTCCCCTGCTCCTCGAGCAATCGGCGAAAGCGCCGGCTCACCACCTCATACATCCAGGCGGTGTCGTCCCGGCCGATGGTCTGGCCGTCCACGGTACGCAACGCGAATCGGCGGTACTCCGAGCGCCGCGCCAACCCGTCTTCGAACACCACCATCGAGGCGACCACATCGCTGCCCTGAACGTGGCTCACATCAAAGCATTCGATCCGCAACGGTGCGGTCGGCAGCAACAGGAAGGTTTGCAGTTCCTGCAAGGCGACGCTGCGCGCCGACAGATCGCTGGCCCGTTTGAGCTTGTGTTGGGCGAAGGCTTCTGCCGCGTTTCGCTCCACGGTGGCGAGTAACGCCCGCTTGTCGCCTCGTTGGGGCACGCGCAGGTCCACCCGGGCACCGCGCAGCCCGGAAAGCCAATACTCGACGGCTTGCGCGTCCTCGGGCAGAGCCGGCACCAGAACCTCGCGCGGCACGTCGGGGCCGTCTACCTCCCGGCGGCGCCGCGGCGCGTCGGGCCCCGGACGGTGCATGCTGGGGCGATCGGAAGGCCCGGCGGCGTCGGGTGTGGCCAGGTTGAACGCCCCTCCGTAGACCTGCCCGAGGAATTGCTCGACCAGGTCGCCAGTGCCAAGGTCGTCCACCTTGTCGACCACCCAGCCGCGTTGGCCACGCACCCGGCCACCGCGGACATAGAACACCTGCACGGCGGCTTCCAGCGCGTCTTGGGCGATGCCGACGACGTCCGCATCAGTTCCGTCACCGAGCACAACGGCCTGCTTCTCCACCGCGCGGCGCAGTGCTCCCAGGTCATCGCGCACGCGGGCGGCCCGCTCATATTCCTGCTCATCGGCGGCCCGGTGCATATCCGCCTCCAGCCGTTTGACCAGCTGATCGGTGCGTCCGGCCATAAACTCGCAGAAGTCGTCCACTATCTCGCGATGCTCATCGACGCTCACCCGGCCGACACAGGGGGCGCTGCATTTGCCGATGTAACCGAGCAGGCAGGGGCGACCGACCTGCCCGGCACGCTTGAAGGTGCCCGTGCTGCAGGTGCGGGCCGGAAACACCCGAAGCAGCAGGTCAAGGGTTTCCCGGATCGCCCACGCATGACTGTATGGGCCGAAGTAGCGCACTCCGGGGCGCTTCGCGCCGCGCATCACCTGCAGGCGAGGGAAGTCCTCGTACAACGTCACGGCCAGGTACGGGTAAGACTTGTCGTCGCGGTACTTGACGTTGAATCGGGGATCGAACTCCTTGATCCAGGCGTACTCCAGCTGAAGCGCCTCCACCTCGTTGCGCACCACGGTCCATTCCACCGCCGCGGCGGTGGTGAGCATGGTCTGCGTCCTTGGGTGCAGTTGGTGCAGGTCCTGGAAGTAGCTGCCGAGCCGGCTGCGCAGGCTCTTTGCCTTCCCGACATAGATCACACGGCCGTGCTCGTCGCGAAACCGGTATACCCCCGGTTGCTCGGGAATCGTGCCCGGCGCCGGTCGGTAGGTCACCGGATCCGCCATTGCTCAAGGGTAGTCGCCGGCACCGGACTAGCGGAGCTTGCCGGCTGGTGCGACCCTCTGGAGGAAGTGGAGGATCCGATGCGCGACTCGGAACCGGTGCCGTCGGGCGCCGTCGTTGTCGACTCCGGCTCCGGTACGGTCCGCTTGGACGTCGTGGTCGCCGGCGCGGAGAGCGGGCGGGGTCGCCGGATCGTACTCAGAATGCAGTGGGAGCAGGACGATCCGCTGACAGTCACGCTGTTCATCTCCGCCAGTCCCGACCACCCGGCGTTGCCGCGCGGCCGATGGGTCGTCCTGCGTGACTTCCTGCGCTACGGCATCGACGAGGCGACCGGCGACGGTGACGTGCGGGTGCGACCAGACCGGCGCTCCGCCTGCGCCGACCCGGCCGGGGCGAGGTCATCGCTGACCTGGCTTGAGCTGGCCCGCTCCGGGCGCCCTTGTCGCGTGGGCGTTCCCGCCGAGCTCCTGGCCAGCTTCCTGGACGAGACCGAGCTGATCGTGCCCGTCGGGGAGGAACGCTCCGAGGCCCTGGTCGACGAGTTCATCAATCGGCTCCTGAACCGCTCCTGAGCGATCTCACCGGTTCAGCGACCGGCGGCGGCCTTCGGGCGGCCCCGCCGGGAATTGACCGCGACCACGGGCAGCCGGTCACCGAGGATGCGGGCGAGGAAGGCTGCGGTGTGGCTGCCGGGAACGCTCGCCACCACCTCCGGCGGCCCCTGGGCGACGACCAGGCCGCCACCCGCGCCCCCCTCCGGCCCCATGTCGATGACCCAGTCGGCCGTCTTGATGACGTCGAGGTTGTGTTCGATCACGATCACGGTATTGCCGGCGTCCACCAGCCTCCCTAGCACCCCCAGCAGCTTGCGGATGTCCTCAAAGTGCAGGCCGGTGGTCGGCTCGTCGAGCACGTAGACGGCCCGTCCGGTCGAGCGCTTTTGCAGTTCGGCTGACAGCTTTACCCGCTGGGCCTCCCCCCCGGAAAGCGTGGGAGCCGGCTGCCCGAGCCGCACGTAGCCGAGCCCCACGTCCACCAGCGTGGTGAGATGGCGCCGGATGGCCGGAACAGCGGCGAAAAACTCGGCCGCCTCCTCGATCGGCATGTTCAAGACCTCGGCGATGGTCTTTCCCTTGTAGTGCACCTCCAGGGTCTCCCGATTGTAGCGGTCGCCATGGCAGACCTCGCACGGGACGTACACGTCGGGCAGGAAATTCATCTCGATCTTGATGGTGCCATCGCCCGAGCATGCCTCGCAGCGACCCCCCTTGACGTTGAAGGAGAACCGGCCAGGCAGATATCCGCGCACCTTGGCCTCTGGGGTTTCCGAATACAGCCGGCGCATGTGATCGAACACGCCGGTGTAGGTGGCCGGATTGGATCGCGGCGTGCGCCCGATCGGCGACTGGTCGACCCCGACGACCTTGTCCAGATGTTCCAGACCAACGACCCGCTTGTGGTGCCCCGGCACCAGGCGGGCCCCGTTGATTTTGTTGGCGAGGACCGCGTACAGGATGTCGTTGACCAATGTCGACTTGCCCGACCCGGAGACGCCGGTCACGGCGACCAGGCAGCCGAGGGGGAAACGCACGTCCACCCCACGCAGGTTGTGCTCGCGGGCGTCCTGCACCCACAGCTCGCGGCCGGCCTGCGGGGAGCGCCTAATGTCCGGGATCGGGATCGAGCGGCGCCCGGACAGGTAGGCCCCCGTCATCGATCGCTCGCTGGCCAACAGGTCCGCCACGGTGCCGGAGACCACCACCTCGCCACCGTGCTCACCGGCGCCGGGGCCGAAGTCCACGACCCAATCGGCGGTTCGGATGGTCTCCTCGTCATGTTCGACGACGATCAACGTGTTACCCAGGTCGCGCAGCCGCAAGAGGGTGTCGATGAGGCGGTGGTTGTCGCGCTGATGCAGCCCGATCGACGGCTCGTCCAGCACATACAGCACCCCGACCAGCCCAGACCCGATCTGCGTGGCGAGCCGTATTCGCTGGGCCTCGCCGCCGGCGAGCGTGCCCGCGTTCCGGTTCAGCGAGAGGTAATCCAGCCCCACGTCGAGCAGGAACCCGAGCCGGGCATTGACCTCCTTCAGGACCCGCTCGGCGATCAGTCGCTGCCGATCATCCAGGTCAAGGGCGCGCAGGAAAACGGCGCAGTCACTGATCGACATCTCCGCGATGTCGGCGATTGAACGGTCACCGATGGTGACGGCGAGGGACTCCTTGCGCAGCCGAGCCCCCCCACAGGCCGGGCAGGGCACCTCGCGCATGTACCCCTCGAACCGTTCCCGACTGATGTCGGATTCGGCCTCGGCGAAGCGTCGCTCCAGGAACGGGATGACGCCCTCATAGGAGGTGTAGTAGGACCGGTCTCGGCCGTATCGGTTGCGATAGCGCACGTGCACCTCGGTGTCACCGCGCCCGTGGAGAACCGCCTCCCTGGCCTTGGCCGGCAGCCGTTCGAACGGGGTGTTGATCCGAAAGCCGAGGTCGTCCGCGAGGGCCTGGAGCAGGCGACCGAAGTACTCCTGGTGGTGGCCGGAGCTCCACGGCGCGATGGCGCCGTCCAGCAGCGACAGCGCCGGATCCGGGATGACCAGCTCCGGGTCGACCTCCTTGCGCACGCCGAGGCCCGTGCAGGTGGGGCAGGCACCGTACGGACTATTGAACGAGAAGGAGCGGGGCTCCAACTCATCGAACGACAGGTTGCAGTAGAGGCACGCCAAATGCTGGGAGAAGCTCCGTTCGCGGCCCGGATCGTGGGCAGGAAGATCCACAAAATCCAAGATCAGCAGACCGTCCCCCAGGCGCAAGGCGGTCTCCACCGAGTCGGTGAGCCGGCGCCGGGCGGTGGACTTGACCGCCAGCCGATCGATCACGACCTCGATGGTGTGCTTGCGCTGCTTGTTCAGCTTCGGCGGATCGGACAGGGCTGTTGTCGTCCCGTTGACTCGGGCCCTGGCGTATCCCTGGGTTTGCAGGTCGGCGAACAGGTCGACGAACTCGCCCTTGCGGCCGCGGATGACCGGCGCGAGAACCTGGAAGCGGACGCCCTCGGGCAGCTCGAGGATCTGGTCAACGATTTGGCCCGGCTGTTGGCGGCTGACCGGTCGTCCGCAGTTGTAGCAATGCGGGACTCCGGCCCGTGCATACAGCAGCCGAAGGTAGTCGTACACCTCGGTGATCGTGCCGACCGTCGAGCGCGGGTTGCGGTTGGTGGCCTTCTGGTCGATCGACACGGCCGGGGACAGACCCTCGATGAAATCCACGTCCGGTTTGTCCATCTGACCGAGGAACTGACGTGCATAGGCCGAGAGGGACTCGACGTAGCGGCGCTGCCCCTCTGCGAAGATCGTGTCGAAGGCAAGGCTGGACTTGCCGGAACCGGACAGGCCGGTGAACACGATCAACGCTTCTCGGGGCAGGTCAAGGTGGACGTCACGCAGGTTGTGCTCGCGCGCGCCGCGGACGATCAGTCGGTCCGTCATGAGGGGTGCCAGGATAACGGCGGGGTCGGACTGAAAGCTTCCCGAGAGGTGGTCAGCATGCCGTACACGGGTCATGTGGAGCCAGGGGGTCCCGCCGCTGTCCGGCGGTTGCCCGGCCTCACCATCACGAAGATCTCCGTCGGTCCCATGGATAACGCCTGCTACGTGCTCACCTGCACCGCCAGCGACGAACAGCTCCTGGTGGACGCCGCCAACGATGCGGACCGGTTGTTGCCCCTCCTCGAACACCTGACGACGATCGTGACCACCCACCAGCACCCGGATCACTGGCAGGCCCTGGCCGAGGTGGCCAAGCAGACTGGGGCGCTCACGGTGGCCCATCCACTCGATGCGGGGCCCCTCCCGGTGGCTCCGGCTCGCCTGGTCGAGCATGGGGACACCGTCGCTGTGGGTGAGCAGAGGCTGGCGGTGCTGCACCTGCGCGGGCACACCCCAGGCTCGATCGCGCTTTTGTGGACGCCGGCAGCTGGCTCGCCGCACCTGTTCACCGGCGACTGCCTGTTCCCCGGTGGTCCCGGCAACACAGAGCAGGACCCGCAGCGCTTCACCTCACTGCTGGACGACCTTGAGGAGCGCGTCTTCGGTCCGCTGCCGGACGATACCTGGGTGTATCCCGGTCACGGGGACGACACGACTGTCGGGGCCGAGCGGCCGGCGCTCGCCACCTGGCGCGAGCGCGGCTGGTAAACGGGGCTGGGCTGGCGCCCACGCCTGACATGATCCGGCGATGTTTCATGTCGCGTTCGTGGAGCCGAAGATTCCCGCCAACACCGGAAATGCCATCCGGATGGTCGCGGCGACCGGCTGCGAGCTTCATTTGATCGGCCCGCTGGGGTTCGATCTGTCCGATGCAAAGCTGCGACGCGCCGGCCTGGACTATCACGACCTGGCCACGGTGACCGTCCACGACGGGCTGGGCGCCGCGTGGCCAATCCTGATGCCCGCTCGCGTGTATGCCTTCACCACCCACGCGAGCCATACCTACTCCGACGTCGAGTTCCGGCCCGGGGACGTGCTGATGTTCGGAGCCGAACCGACCGGGCTTTCCCACGATGTGCTCGCAGACCATCACATCACCAGGCAGGTACGCCTTCCCATGCTGCCCGGCCGTCGTTCGCTCAATCTCTCGAACGCGGCGGCGATCGCGGTCTACGAGGCGTGGCGCCAGCAGGGCTTCGAGGGGTCTACCAGTGCACGCCAGGCAGCAGCCGTGCCATGAGCAGCGCCGACTGGGAAAGGGCCGCCTCCCGGCCGGTCGCCGGATGTTCGACCCCTGTGCCCCCCGCGGCCGCGACGACAGCAGTCGAATCAGGGAAGAGCCGATAGGCCTGATGAAGAACGGCATCGACCAGGCTGGGCGCCACCGCATAGGCCACCTCGCCGACGGTGCCCAGCGCGGTCCCGATGTGCTTGGGTCGTTGCTCCAGCGCACGAACGATCATGGCGGCGGCCTGGTCAGGGGAGATCGTGGGAAAACGATCATAGATCTTGGTCGGCGCGATCATTGGGGTGCGGACCAGCGGCATGTGGATCGTGGTGAACGTGACGTGCTCTCCGTAGGTCTCGCTGGCGACGACCTTGCTGAACGCATCCAACGCCGACTTGCTGGCCACATAGGCGGAGAAGCGCGGCGGCCCGGTCTGCGCCCCGATCGAGCTGACGTTCACGATGTGTCCGAACCGGCGCTCCGAAAAGTGCGGAAGCAACCCAATGATCAGGCGCACCGCACCGAAATAGTTCAGGGCCATGGTCCGCTCGAAATCATGGAACCGGTCGTAGGAAAGCTTGATGCTGCGCCGGATCGAGCGGCCGGCGTTGTTCACCAGCATGTCGATTCCGCCGTCGTGATCGTTCAGCAACGCCTTGACCAGGGCAGCGACGCTGGCCTCATCGGTGATGTCACATGAGTAGGCGTAGGCCATGCCCCCCGTCGCCTCGATCTCGCGCCGGACGGCTTCGAGCCTGTCAGCGCTGCGGGCCACGAGCAGCGGGATGCCGCCCCTTTCGGCCACCATCTTTGCGGTGGCCTCGCCAATGCCCGAGGAGGCGCCGGTGATCACGACGGTGCGGCCGCTCAGCACTCCCGCACCGCGGGAGCGGCGGGCCCGGTCGGGATCCAGCTGCTGTTCCCAGTAGTGCCACAGCAGCGGCGCGTAAGTGGAAAGCGGCGGCGGAGGTGGCACCGCGCGGCCCAGCGCCTCGCGGGTGGCCGCATCGGAGAAGGCGCAGGTGAAGTTCAGGTGTGGGAGGACCTGTGGTGGCACCCCCAACCAGGTGGCCACGACATCACGTGATTGGGCCACGCCCGGCATCGACGCGGCGATACCGGCGAGGCTTCGCATCGGGCCGGTGAGCCTGCGGTCCAACGGGAAGGTGACCCGCGGTGCGCCGGCGGCCGCGCAAAAGGCGTTGACCACCTCCAGCACCGGCTGCGGTGCCGGGTTGATCAGGTGAAACGTTCGACCGTTGCAGTTGGGCAGGTGCATGAGGTGGTCCATCGCCGCGGCCACGTAGTCGACCGGGACGATGTTGGTGTCCCCGAGGTCCGGTGCCGATAGTGGTAACCAACGAGGGAGAGCCCGCAGCCTGGCGATCGCACCGAACATGTAGTACGGGCCATCGATCTTGTCCGTCACGCCAGTTGTGCTGTCCCCCACCACGACCGAAGGCCGGTAGACGCGCCAGGGGGTTCTGGCCTCCATCCGCACGATTCGTTCAGCCTCGTACTTGGTTCGGTGGTAAGGACTACGGAGCGGTTGCCCCTCGGCGAACATGTCCTCGGTGAAGGTCCCGCTGTAGTCGCCGGCAACCGCCACGCTCGAGACGTGATGGACAACACCGGCCCGCACCGAGCGGGCCACCTCAAGCACCGCACGGGTCCCAGCCACATTCGCCAGCTCGGTGGTCGCGGCGTCCGCGGTCATGTCGTAGATCGCGGCGAGGTGCACGACGTGGTCGATCTTGCCACGCAGCCGTGAAAGGTCCGCGGCGCGCAGGCCGAGTTTGGGCGCCGTGAGATCCCCGATCAACGGGCGGATGCGATCGCCGCCGGGCAACTCGCGGGACATGCGCTCCAACCGGCCCTGGCTGGCCGCGCGGACCAGGACGTGCACCGTCACCGGATCCGCGTCACTGTGCCGCGCGAGCAGCAGCGGGAGCAAGTGACGGCCGACGAAACCGGTCGCGCCGGTGACAAGATACCTGGGCATGTGGTGGCCTCCATGATGGTCCGGCGGCAAGGATGCCAGTTTGCCGAACCGGACGCGTAGCATCGAGAGGTGGAGGCATTGGCCCGGCGAGGGGTCTTCACGCGGGCCAGCCATGCGACTCGGGCCCATTGGCCCGTGCTCTGCCTGGTGGTAATCGCCACGGTCCTGCGGGTTCTGGTGGCGTTGAGCTTTCATCCGGTGCTGTGGTTTTTCGGGGATTCTGCCGCCTATCTCGAGGCGGCTGTCCACCCAGCGCCCTACGTGGAGCGCCCCATCGGGGGTTCGTTGCTGTGGGCCTTGCTGGTGCCCACCCACAACCTGGCAGCCATCGCGGCCTTGCAGCACCTGCTCGGTTTAGTTGGCGCGATTGCGGTCTACATCGCGCTGCGGCGCCTCGGGCTGCCGCGCTGGGCGGCGACGCTCACCGTGGCCCCCCTCCTGCTGGACGGTCTCGAACTCGCACTGGAGCAGACGCTCGTGGCGGAGCCAGTGTTCATCGTCCTGGAGTGCCTGATGTTTGCGTTGCTCATCGGCGCTCGAGCACGTCCCGGCATTCCGGTTGTCCTGGCTGCCGGGCTGTGTGCCGGCGCGACGGTGGTGACCCGCAGTGTCGGGGCGGTACTCGTCGTGGGGTTACTTGCCGTGCTGCTGATTCGCCGGGTCGGCGTCGTCCGCATCGCTGTGGCCGGCGCGGCGGCGGCGCTACCGATCCTCGCCTACGCCGGGTGGTATCAGCACGATTTGGGCGCAGTTGCCCTCACCCAGAGCTCCGGCCATTTTTTGTACGGCCGCGTGAGCCCGTTCGCCGACTGCCATGGCCTTGCGCTCCCCCCAGCTGAACGGGTGCTCTGCGACCCCAGACCGGTTGCTCAGCATGGCAATATTGCCTTCTATACCTGGAGCGGTCAGTCGCCGTACTACAAGAACCTACCGTCGGACCGGCCCACCCGCGAACGGCTGACAACGGACTTTTCCCGGCGGGTGATTCTGCATCAACCCGGTGCCTACCTGGACGCCGTGCTGACCAGCATCGGGAGCACTGTCACGACGACGGCTGGGAACAGCCACTACCTTTTTCAGCCGAACTACCTGGCCCTGCCCGGGTATGCCGCGAAACCCGCCAAGGCCTTTCAAGGCGGTCGGCCGGCAAATCCGGAGGTCAACGCCACGCTGGCGCCCGCCCTCACCGATTACCAGCGGGTCGCCACCGTCCCCGGGTGGCTCTACGCCCTGGCCGCGTTTGTGGGCGTTGCCGGTGTGGCCTTCGGCCGCGAGCCCGGCCCGCATCGGCTGCGCAGTTGGACGCTTTTCGGCCTGTGGTGCGGCCTGGGCATGCTGGTGCTACCCTCGCTGGCCGCCGGTTATGACGCCCGGTACCTGGCGCCGGCACTGGCGCCGCTGTGCCTCGGCGCCGCACTGGGCGGTTGGCTGTTGATCCACCGGGTGCGTGAGCGCCGATCGGGCTCTACCCACCCAAAGCCGCGGGCGACCGCGGGGGCGCTCAGATCGGCCCCGGCCGACCCGGTCCCGAGCGGGTCGAGCTGACTTCTTAGACGCCGGCCGCCTGCATACCGCGCAGCTCGCGTTTCAGCTCGTTGATCTCGTCCCGCAGCCGGCCGGCAACCTCGAACTGAAGCTCCCGTGCCGCCTCATGCATCTGATCATCGAGTTGCTGGATGAGGTTGGCGAGGTCGGCACGAGGCATGCTGGCAAGCTCGGCGACGTGCCGGCCGGCCGCGTACCCCTTCGCGTGTCCCGGGGCGCCCTTCCCGCGGGACTGAGAGCGGCCTGATCCGCCCTGAGAAACGTTTGCTTCCCTGACCAGGTCATCGAGGATGCTCGCCAGCTTCTTGCGAAGCGGCATGGGATCGAGACCCCGTTCGCGGTTATATGCCTCCTGCTTGACCCGGCGCCGGTTGGTCTCGTCGATGGCCGTCCGCATCGCGGGCGTGACCTTATCGGCGTACATGTGGACTTCGCCGGACACGTGGCGCGCCGCACGGCCAATGGTCTGGATCAGGGAGGTCCCGGAACGCAAGAACCCCTCCTTGTCGGCATCGAGGATCGCCACGAGGGACACCTCCGGCAGGTCCAGCCCTTCGCGCAGCAGGTTGATCCCCACCAAGACGTCGAAATCACCACGGCGCAACTCACCGAGCAGCTCGATACGCCGCAGCGTATCGACCTCCGAGTGCAGGTAGCGCACCCGGATGCCCAGATCGAGCAGGTAATCGGTGAGGTCCTCGCTCATCTTCTTGGTCAAGGTGGTGACCAGGACCCGTTCGTCCCGCTCGGCGCGGTCCCGAATCTCGTGGACGAGGTCGTCGATCTGACCCTTGGTGGGTTTCAGCACGAGCTTCGGGTCGAGCAATCCGGTGGGTCGAATGATCTGCTCGACGACGCCGCGGCTCTTGCCCAACTCGTAGGGGCCGGGGGTAGCGGACAGGTAGACGGTCTGGCTGATCCGGTCCAGAAACTCCGTCCACTTCAGCGGCCGGTTGTCCATCGCGGAGGGCAGCCGGAAACCATGGTCAACAAGCGTTCGCTTGCGGGACATGTCGCCCTCGTACATTGCCCCGATCTGCGGCACCGTGACGTGTGATTCGTCAATGACCAGCAGGAAATCATCGGGGAAATAGTCGAGCAACGTGTTGGGGGCAGTTCCGGGGGCCCGCCCGTCGATGTGACGTGAGTAGTTCTCGATGCCTGAACAGAAACCGACCTGTCGCATCATTTCGATGTCGTAGGTGGTGCGCATCCGCAGTCGCTGAGCCTCCAAGAGCTTGCCCTGCCGTTCCAGCTGCGCCAGTTGGGCGGCCAGCTCTGCCTCGATACCACCCACCGCGCGCGCCATGCGCTCGGGGCCGGCCACGTAGTGGGTGGCCGGAAAAACGAACAGGTGTTGTGGGGTGTCGATCACCTCGCCGGTCAGGGGATGCAGCGTGGACACGGCTTCGATTTCATCGCCGAAGAACTCGACGCGCACCGCCAGCTCTTCGTACACGGGGAAGATTTCGACGGTGTCGCCGCGTACCCGGAAGGTGCCCCTGGTGAAAGCCAAATCGTTTCGGGTGTATTGGATGTCGACGAGTCGGCGCAGCAATCCGTCTCGCTCGATCGTGTCACCGACGTTGAGCCGCACCATTCGATCCACATACTCCTGCGGGGTACCGAGGCCGTAGATGCAGGACACGGACGCGACCACAATCACGTCACGTCGGGTGATCAAGCTCATCGTCGCCGAATGCCGTAGCCGCTCGACTTCCTCGTTTATCGACGAGTCCTTCTCGATGTAGGTGTCGGTTTGTGGTACGTAGGCCTCGGGCTGGTAGTAGTCGTAATACGAGACGAAGTATTCGATGGCGTTGTGCGGAAGCAGCTCCCTGAACTCGTTGGCCAGCTGCGCCGCGAGGGTCTTGTTCGGCGCCAGCACCAGCGTGGGACGCTGCAGCTTTTCGACCAACCAGGCGGTGGTGGCTGACTTCCCCGTCCCGGTGGCACCCAGGAGCACGACGTCGCGTTCCTCAGCTTGGATCCGCTCGGCCAGATCGACGATCGCCGTCGGCTGGTCGCCCGATGGCTGGAACGGGCTCTCTACGACGAAGGGCTTGGTCGCGCGGACAAGATCAGTGGTGGGTCGCACACCATCCAGAGTACGGCCGACCGCCGACAAGCTTGCTGCGGAAGCGGGCGGTCATGACCCCGAGAGACGGGGCCACGCCCGGTCAACCTCGGCCTGAAGGCAGGCGAAATCAGCTGCGTTTTCGATCAAGATGTCAGCCACGGCGGCCCGCTGTTCGTCGCTGGCCTGGGCCGCTACCCGCTGACAGGCCTGCTCCGGCGGGATCCCGCGGGCAACCAGCCGCTGCAGGCGCAGGTGCATCGGGGCGCGCACCACGACCACGACGTCGTAGGACCCGGCCAAACCCAACTCGACGAGCAGCGGGACGTCGTGGACGAAGACGCCGTCCCCCGGCATCTGACGCAGGCGCCGCGCGGTGGCCGCCGCGATCAGCGGGTGGGTAATCGCCTCCAGCTGATGGCGGGCTGCGTCATCCCCGAACACCAGGACGGACAGGGCGCCGCGGTCAAGGCTGCCATCGGGTCGAAGGACGCCGGGGAACGTCGCAGCCACCTGCTCGAGGCCGGGGGTCCCAGGGGCCACGACCTCACGGGCGACCGCGTCGGCATCGACCACGTAGGCCCCATGGTCCGCGAGCAGCCTGGCCACCGTCGACTTACCGGAGCCGATCCCCCCCGTCAGCCCAACCCGGCGCATCAGCCCACCCTGGCCCACAGATTTACCGCGGCCCCGGTCCCCGGCGAATCGGGGCGGGGCCGCCGGGTGCCGGCTTGGTCGGCGTTACTCGCCGGCGAGCTGCTCACGCAGCTTCTGGAGGGACTCGTCATCGACCAGCGCCCCGCCGTCGGCGCCGGCTGAGTACGACGAGGGATTCTCGGCCGCCGCCTGGGCCTCGGCGGCCTGGGCCGCGGTGACCTGCTGTTTGTGGGCCTCGTACCGCGCCTGGGCCTCGGCGTATTGCCGCTCCCACTCGACCTGCTGGGTCTCATAGCCAGGCAGCCACGTTTGATTCTCGACGTCGAAGCCGGCCGGATAGATGTAGTTTCCGGCCTCGTCGTAGTGCGCCTCCATGCCGTACTGGGTGGGGTCGAACTCGAGCTCGCCCCCAGCCACGGCACCCTCGTTGGCCTGCTTGAGGGACAATGAGATACGGCGACGCTCCAAGTCGATGTCGATGACCTTCACCAGGATGTCGTCGCCGACCTGGACCACCTGCTCAGGGATCTCGACGTGGCGCTCTGCCAGCTCCGAGATGTGCACCAGGCCCTCGATGCCCTCATCGACGCGTACGAACGCACCGAACGGCACCAACTTCGTGACCTTGCCAGGTACGACCTGACCGATGGCGTGGGTGCGCGCGAACTGCTGCCAGGGGTCTTCCTGGGTGGCCTTCAGCGACAGACTGACCCGCTCACGATCCATGTCCACGTCCAGGACCTCAACGGTCACCTCCTGCCCGACCTCGACAACCTCGCTCGGGTGGTCGATATGCTTCCAGGAGAGTTCAGAGACGTGGACCAGCCCGTCGACCCCACCGAGATCGACGAATGCCCCGAAGTTGACGATCGAGGACACCTGGCCGCTGCGTATCTGGCCCTTCTGCAACTCGGACAGGAACTGGCCACGCTTCTCGGACTGGGTCTCCTCAAGGAAGGCGCGGCGGGACAGGACCACGTTGTTCCGGTTCTTGTCCAATTCGATGATCTTCGCCTCAAGCTCGCGGCCGACGTAGGGCTGTAGGTCGCGTACGCGTCGCATCTCCACGAGCGAGGCCGGCAGGAAGCCCCGCAGACCGATATCGATGATCAGGCCGCCCTTGACGACCTCGATGACGGTGCCCGTGACTGTCTCGTCGGCTTCCTTCTTGCCCTCGATGGTGCCCCAGGCCCGTTCGTACTGAGCCCGCTTCTTCGAAAGAATCAGGCGGCCCTCTTTGTCCTCTTTCTGCAGGACCAGAGCCTCGACCGCATCCCCGACACTCACGACCTCGTTCGGGTCCACATCATGTTTGATCGACAATTCGCGGGAGGGGATGACGCCTTCGGTCTTGTAGCCGATGTCCAGCAGGACCTCGTCCCTGTCCACCTTGACGATGGTGCCCTCAACGATGTCGCCGTCGTTGAAATACTTGATGGTCAGGTCTACCGCGGCGAGGAAGTCCTCAGCGCTGCCGATGTCATTCACCGCGACCTGCGGGGTGGTGATCGGCGGGCGGGTGTCGGTGGTGCTGGTCAAGGGGTCGGCTCCGGACGTGGGTGGCTCGAGGGCGGCCCGCCTCCCCCGGCAGGGGCGCGGGGCATGCGGGGGCCAGGATCTCCGTGTCGCCGGGACGGGCCGCAAACCAAGCGCCGCATCAACGAACCGAGCGGGTGCTGCCGCGCAGGGGCGGCACGCGACCCTCGCATGCACCCGGCACGATACGGCTGCCGGCCAGGTGCAGGCAAGCCGCCGACCGAGGTGGCCGGCTGACCGGGCGGGCGGTACGGGGCGGGCGGCGCGGGGGTGGGCGGGCGGCGCGGGGGTGGGCGGCCGGGCCGCGGCCGGGCCGCCGGGCCCCGGCCACCGCGTACGCGGACCGTGATCATGCAAAGATGGTCGCTAAATCGGCGAAATCGCGACCCGATTTGCATGATCACGATTTGCGTGATCACGAGCTGCATGACACGGCGCTCAGACACGGGAGGGGACGGTGGAGGAGCAGGAGCAGCGGGTGAGTCGCACCGCGGTCAGTGCCGGCGATGCCATGCGAGCCAGCCGGGCGTGGTGGGACGGCGATGCGAGGGCCTATCAGGCCGAGCACGGTGCGTTTCTTGGTGACGCCGACTTCGTCTGGTGTCCGGAAGGTCTGCGCGAAGCCGATGCCGGGCTCCTGGGGGATATCCGCAACCGCCGCATTCTGGAGGTCGGCTGCGGAGCGGCCCAGTGCGCTCGGTGGCTGGCAGCAGCGGGCGCCCAGCCGGTGGCGTTTGACCTGTCGGCGCGTCAGCTCGAACACGCCAGGAGGCTGACCGACCTCACCGGCGTGGGGGTGCCACTTGTCCAGGCCGACGCTGGGCGAGTTCCGTTCGCAGACGGGTCGTTCGACCTCGCGTGCAGCGCGTTCGGCGCCGTCCCCTTCGTGGCGGACTCCGGCGCGCTGATGCGCGAGGTAGCGAGGGTACTTCGACCAGGCGGGCGTTGGGTGTTCAGCGTGACCCACCCCATGCGCTGGATCTTCCCGGACGACGGCGGCCCCGCCGGGCTGGTTGTCGTGCAGAGCTACTTCGACCGGACGCCCTACGTGGAACGCGACGCGGGCGGTCGGCTCGGATACGTCGAAGCGCACCGCACGCTCGGCGACCGGGTCGCGGAGATTGTCAGCGCCGGCTTCCGGCTCACCGGCCTGATCGAGCCGGAGTGGGCGCCCGAGGAGACCCGGACGTGGGGCCAGTGGACCCCGCTGCGTGGGGCGCTGTTCCCCGGCACGGCCATCTACATCTGTGATCTCCCCGACGAGCCTTCGCGGTCAAGCCAGCGACGTGGCGCCTCGGCGGCCTAGTGACCGGCGAGATCCCAGTCGCTGCCGTAGCCGACCGACACCTCCAACGGCACCGACATTGGATAGGCCTCACCCATGGCGTCCCGGACCAACTGCTCAACCTGCGCTCGCTCGCCGGCCGCCACTTCAAGCACGAGTTCGTCGTGCACCTGAAGCAGCATCCGCGAGGCCAGGTTCGCCGCGCGAAGGCGCTCATGCACGCGCAACATAGCGATCTTGATGATGTCCGCGGCGCTCCCCTGAATCGGGGCGTTCAGCGCCATCCGCTCCGCCATCTGCCGGCGTTGGGCGTTGTCGCTGGACAGGTCAGGCAGATAACGGCGCCGGCCGAGAATGGTGGAGGTGTAACCATCGGCCCGCGCCACCGCCACCACTCCCCGCAAGTAATCGCGTACCCCACCGAAACGGGCGAAGTAGGCGTCCATCTGCCCCCGGGCTTCCTCGGTGGTGATGCCAAGTTGGAGGGCCAGGCCATAGGGGGATAGCCCGTAGGCCAGCCCATAGCTCATCGCCTTGATGCGCCGGCGCCGCTCGGGGTCGACCGCTTCGGGCGCGACCTCGAAGACCCTTGAGGCAACAGTCGTGTGCAGATCCTCGCCAGAGGCGAATGCCTCAATGAGACCAATATCGCCGGACAGGTGGGCCATGATCCGCATCTCGATCTGGCTGTAGTCCGCGGTCAGCAAGGCCTCGTAGCCGGCGCCGACGATGAACGCCTTGCGGATTTCCCGTCCTTCCGCGGTACGCACTGGGATGTTTTGCAGGTTCGGATCGGTGGACGAAAGCCGGCCCGTCGCCGCAATCATCTGATTGAAGGTGGTGTGGATCCGACCCCGGTCATCCAGCATCGGAATGAGTGCATCGACGACCGTCTTGAGGCGGGACACGTCGCGGTGGCGGAGCAGGTGCCCGAGCAAGGGGTGTTCGGACTGCTGAACCAGCCACAACAGCGCGTCGGCGTCGGTGGTGTAGCCAGTCTTGATCTTTTTTGTCCTTGGTAGGCCGAGCTCCTCGAACAGCACGACCTGCAACTGCTTAGGCGAGCCCAGATTGAACTCGTGGCCCACCGCGTCGTAGGCGTCCTGGGCGACCTGCTTGACCTCACCGGCCAGGTGCGCCTCGAGGTGCGCCAGGTGGTCGGCGTCGGCCGCGATACCCACCCGTTCCATCTCGGCGAGGACCCCGAGCAGCGGAAGCTCCAGGTCACGGAGCAGGCTGGTCGCCTCACGCCGTTCCAGATCTTGTTCCAGCGATGCGGCCAGGTCCAGGACGGCGCGCGCGCGGACGCCCAGCGCCTTCGCAACACCGGTCTCGTCAGCCCCGTCGAAGGAGAGCTGGCCGGCCGGCTGCCCGGTGTCCTCGGCGCGCAACTCGCGGTGCAAATACCGCAGCGCAAGGTCCCCGAGGTCGAAGCTGCGCTGGCCGGGCAGTGCCAGGTAGGCGGCCAGGGCCGTGTCGGAGACGACGCCGCCAAGGGTCAGCCCCCGAGCCGCCAGGGCATGGGAGGGGCCCTTCACATCGTGGGCAACCTTCGGGTGCGCGGCGTCCGCGAGGAATGCGCCCAGCGCCACATCATCCTCGGCGGTCAGCGTCTCTGGATCCAGCGCGGCAGCGGCTCCGTCGGTTGCGGCCAGCGCCAGCCCGGTGACGACGCCAACGCCCCGTCCCCATGAGCCGTCCAACGCCAAGCCGGTACGGGCACCAGACGGGCAATGCTCCGCCAACCAGCTGGCCACCTCGCCGGCGCCCAGCACCACGACGTCGACCGCGAAGCCCTCGTCGGCTTCGGGTTCCATCGCTCCCAGGCTGGCGTAGAGCCGCTCCCGCAGCACCCGGAACTGCAGGGTGTCAAACAGCTGATGCACTGCCTCCCGATCCCAGGTACCGAGCTTGAGGTCGGCCGGCCCTATAGGTAGGGGCACGTCACGGGCCAACTCGGTCAGCCGGCGGTTGCGGATGACATCGGCAAGGTGGGCCCGCAGGCTGTCGCCGACTTTGCCCTTCACCTGCTCCACCCCGTCGACCAGACCGGCAAACGAACCGAACTGTTGAATGAGCTTCGTGGCGGTCTTCTCGCCAAGCCCCGGAACGCTGGGCAGGTTGTCACTCGGATCGCCGCGCAGCGCGGCGAAATCCGGGTATTGCGCCGGACTCAGGCCGTACTTGTCCTGCACTGCCGCGGGCGTAAAGCGGGTCATGTCGCTGATGCCGCGGCGGTTCATCAGCACCGTGATGTCGTCGCTGACGAGTTGGTAGGCGTCGCGGTCCCCGGTCACGACTAACGTGTGCATACCCTGCGTGGCTGCCTGCGTGGCCAGGGTGGCGAGCACATCGTCAGCCTCGTACCCCTCGGCGGTGACCACCGGGATGGTCAGGGCGTCCAACACCTCCCGGATCAGTGAGACCTGACCTCGGAAGTCCGCGGGTGTCTGCGAACGCGTTGCCTTGTACTCGGCGTATTCGGCGTGCCGAAAGGTCGGCGCCGCCAGGTCGAACGCCACCGCCACATGCGTAGGCTTCTCGTCCCGCAACACGTTGATCAACATTGCGGTAAAGCCATAAACCGCATTTGTCGGTTGCCCGGTGGTCGTGGAGAAGTTTTCGACCGGAAGCGCGAAGAACGCCCGGTACGCCAGCGAGTGGCCATCGAGCAGCAGCAGCCGGGGCCGGTCGTCGGTGTTGGCCACAGGGGCGAGTCTAGGGTCGAGGACCGACGGGCAGATGGGGTCGGGCGCCCGGTGAGATCGGCGTCAGGCGCCGGCAGCATCCCGCCTGCGGTCTGCGGCCGAGTGGCCTGGCGTGCGCAGCCGCCGGCGGACCACTGGGGACGAAGGGCCGCCGGTCGCCCGAGCGGTGGGGGTCGCGAGTTGGCCCAGCTGACGGCGTAGCAGCGCTACCGGGGCCAGCCGGCGCACGGCGACGGGCGCGAAGCCCAGCCGCGCGAAATAGCGGTTGGCCTCCCGGTCGCCTGGGCGCACCCCCACGGACACCGCGTCAAGGCCGAGTTCGTCGGCAACGGCCACCGCCTCGGCGAGCAACGCGCGACCGATGCCGCGGCGGCGGGCTCGAGCCGCCACCAGCAAGTGTGCGACGTGCAGACACGGCTGGCTGTCGACTGACGAGGCGATTCCATGCAGCAGCAAGAGAGCCACGCCGACTGGCTCGTCCGCGACGACGGCGACAAGCAGGCGGGTACTCGGCTCGTCGACGGCCGCCCGGTATCGCTCGGTGATCCGATCCCCGGCGCCGCGTTCGCGGGCACCCACCGACCCCCGTCTGGCCCGGGCTACCGGGCCACGGCCGAACTCGGCGTCCAATGCGATCAAGTCGGCCACATCGTCCAACGTTGCGGGTCGCACCGTCGCAGGCGTCCCCCACGACCGTAGCGCGGTCCGGACCACCGGCACCCTCCTTGCGTCGTCTCGCGCCCCCCTACCGAGCGGCCCCGCGCGGGGGGCAGTCGGAGAGTAGCCCCGGCGCGCGGCGCGCGTGGCGTGGCCGAACAGGGGGAGCCTGCTGGGCTCTTCGTGGCGATCGGGCACCGCCGCCGCTCAGGCCGGATAACGGTGACCGCACTGAACCGGCGAATCGCACACCAACAGGCGGTTGCGCGCAGATGGCCTTGACCTCTACCTTGGACGTCGCGGGCCCGGGTCGCCTAGTAGATAACGTCTGGGGTCGGGGAAGGCCCGGACGGAGCCAACGGCACCCGGGTCCGTGTCTTCCACGGCAAGATCAGCACGCTCCCGGACTGTCCTCGCCGGTGAGAACCCCGTCGGCGACGGCTCGCATCGAGCGCCGCCGATCCATCGCCGTCTTCTGCATCCACCGGAACGCTTCGGGCTCGGTCAAGCCGTGTCGGGCTTGCAGAACGCCCTTTGCCCGCTCGATGACCTTCCGGGCGGCCAGCCGCCCCTGCAGGTCGCTCACCTCGGCCTCGAGGTCCAGCAGCTGGCTGAACCGGCTGATCGCCATCTCGATCGCGGGGAGCAGGTCCTTGCCCTGGAACGGCTTGACCAGGTACGCCATCGCACCCGCACCGCTCGCCCGTTCGACGAGGTCGCGCTGACTGAACGCGGTGAGGATCACGACAGCCGAAATGCGCTCGCCGGTGATCTGATCGGCAGCCGAAATGCCGTCGAGGACGGGCATCTTCACATCCAAGATCACCAGGTCGGGGCGCAACTCCCGCGCCAACCGGATCGCCGATTCCCCATCCCCCACCTCACCGCAAACCAGATATCCCTCCTCCTCGAGCATTTCTTTCAGATCGAGGCGAATCAGTGCCTCGTCCTCGGCGATGAGGACCCGGCGCACCTTCAACGCTGAGCTCACGGTCGCTCCCCCTGGGGCGCAGTTCGGTACCTGATCAAGGCACCTTTCGGGTCGGGCGGAGCTTATCCGGCTAGCCTTGCGCGCTACACGTCTTCGCTCTGGTAGGGCGCCCTCGTACTCCAACGGCAGAGAGAGCGGTCTCAAACACCGCACAGTGTCAGTTCGAATCTGACCGAGGGCACGGTGACGACGATTGGTAACGGTGACGACAATTGGTAACGACGGTGTTGCAATCTCGTCTTCACCCGTTCGTCTGCGCTACGGTGCGCCTCGGTCAGACACCGTCAGGCTGAGGTGCCTCGGCTCCGAGGTTTCGTCATTTCCGGAAAGGGTGCTTTCCGGAACAAAAGGAGTTGCTATGCGTCAACGTGTCATGATCAAAGTCGGGGCGCCAATCGTGCTCGGCGCCCTTGCGCTGGCTGGGTGCGGATCGAGCAGCTCCACGTCTGGTTCGACGGGGGGGTCAAGCAAGGCCTCCGGTGGAGGCGGCAAGACCTACACCCTTGCCTGCCAAGGCCCGCTGACCGGCGACAATGCCCAACTGGGGATCAACATCTGTGACGGCGCCAAACTGGCCGTTGACCAGGCCGCGAAAGCAGGTGGCCTGCCGTTCACGCTCAAATACAGCGCCGTCGACGATCAAGGTACGGCAGCGCAGGGGCCGGTCGCGGCCCAGAAAATTATCGGTGATTCCTCGGTGGTGGGCGTCGTCGGACCCGCGTTCTCGGGTGCGACCCAGGCCAGCGAGGGCTTCTTCACCCAGGCCAACCTGGCATCGGTGACCGCCTCGGCTACCAAGCCCGGGCTGACCTCGGCCAAGAACGGGTTCAAGACCTTCTTCCGCGCTGTCGCCAACGACAGCGCGCAGGGGAACGGCGCCGCGGCCTACATTGCCGCCAAGCTCAAGGCGAAAAAGGTCTACTCCATCGACGATGCTGAGGCCTACGGGCAGGGCCTGTCCAAGGTGTTCGAGAGTTCCCTGAAGTCAAAGAACATCCAGGTCGTCCACGACAGCGTGCCGCAGGGCACCAAGCAGTACGAGCCGGTGGCTGGCAAGGTTGTCCAGTCCGGAGCCGACGTCGTCTACTACAGCGGTTACTACGCGGACGCCGGTCCGCTGCTCAAGGCCCTGAAGGCGGGTGGCTTCAAGGGCACGTTCATGTCGGACGACGGTGCGAAGGACCCCAACTTGATCAAGTTGGCCGGCAGCGCCAACGCCGAAGGGGCCTACCTCACGTGCCCCTGCATCGCGGCGGCTCAGAATCCGGACGCAGCCTCGTTTGTGAGCTCCTACAAGGCTGCGTTCAACGCCGACCCGGGGACCTACTCGGCTGAGGCCTTCGACGCGGCGAACGCGCTGATCTCAGCCATGAAGGGGATCGGGACCGACGTCACCCGCGCGAAGGTCGTCGATGCAGTTCGCGCACTGGACTACAAGGGCATCACCAAGACGATCAAGTTCCAATCGACCGGTGAGCTGTCAAGCACCGCGGTGTACCTGTACCAAGTCAAGAATGGGACCATCACCTACCTCGGTCCGGTCGACAAACTCGCTAGTTCCTAAGGCTCGGGCTGTGGGCCGGGCGCCGTAAGGCACCCGGCCCACAGCCGTTCCCCTGCCCTCGGACCCCGACCGTGCGGGAGACGCTGCATGTGCTTCAGCCAGAACTTTTGGCCGCTCCTTGTCAGCGGCGTCGAAAACGGCGCGATCTACGCCCTGATCGCGCTCGGATACACCCTGGTCTACGGGGTTCTCCAGCTGATCAATTTTGCCCACAGCGAGGTCTTCATGACCGGGGCCTTCGGTGGGCTGTTCGCGGTCCAGGGCCTGCTCGGGCACAGCCACACCCCGGGGGGCTGGCAGAGTGTGGCCTACATCGTCCTGGGTACGGCCGCGGGAGCCGCTGCTGGCGGGCTGGCGGCGTTCGTCCTCGAGCGAGTCGCTTACCGGCCACTGCGCCGCCGCAAGGCTCCCCCGCTGGCCTTTCTCATCAGCGCGATCGGCGCCTCGTTCTTTGCGCTCAACCTGGCCGGTAAGGAGTTCGGGCACAACCCGGTTGCCGTGCCCGCGCTCTACACCGACGGCACCGTGTTCTCCGTGTTCGGCGCTCCCGTCCGCCTGACCTACGTCATCGTCGTCGCCGCCGCGATCATCATGCTGATCTTTCTCGATGGCACCATTTCCAGAACCCGCCTGGGTCAAGGTATCCGCGCAGTGGCCCAGGACGCCGAGACAGCAAGCCTGATGGGCGTCAATATTGACCGCGTCATCGTGGCCACCTTCGTCATCGGCGGGATGCTTGGTGGCGCCGGCGGCTTCCTCTACGGGGTGGCCTACAACGTACAGTTCAACATGGGCTTTTTTCCCGGTCTCAAGGCGTTCACCGCTGCCGTGCTCGGTGGGATTGGCAACGTGCGGGGTGCCGTACTTGGCGGCCTGATGCTCGGAATTGTCGAGAGCCTCGGGGTGACCTGCCTTCAGGTAGCCTGGCGCGACTCCATCTCGTTCGTGGTTTTGGTGCTGGTGTTGATGTTCCGACCGACCGGGCTTCTTGGCGAGCGGCTAGGACGATCCGCATGAGCGCTGTGAGCGGCGCCCCCCGGCCGGCGGCACCGAAACTCGCCTGGTGGCGCAGCGAGCCGGTGCACCGGCTGCTCACCTTCGTGCTGCTGGGGCTCGTCGCGGCCGTGGTGACCGGGCCGGAGGGAACGCAGAGCGACTTCGCCTTCGGGGTAAAGCAATCCCTGCTGAAGCCGCGGGTAGTGATCTTTCTCGCGCTGGCCGTCGGGTTCTGGGCTGCCTACGAGTTCGGCGGAGGGCAAGGCTGGGGAGGCCAACTCAGCGCCGAGCTGCGCCCGATCCGGGCCGGCCTGCGCCAGCGGACCAACCGGCGCAACGTGCGCATCGGATATGCGCTGCTGGCCGTCGTTGCCATCGCACTCCCAATGGCGCTGTCGTCATTCTGGCAGGCCGTACTGGTCACCGAGATCGGCATCTACGTCCTGCTCGCTCTTGGCCTGAACGTCGTTGTGGGCTTCGCCGGCCTACTCGACCTCGGCTATATCGCCTTCTACGCGATCGGGGCCTACCTCACCGCCTTCTTCTCCGGTCGCCTGCCGGTATCACCGCCGTTCGAGCTTAATCCCTTCCTCATCTTGCCATTGGCGGTGATCGCGGCACTCATCGCCGGCATCATCCTGGGCGCCCCGACGCTACGGCTGCGCGGGGACTACCTCGCCATTGTGACGCTGGGGTTCGGCGAGATCGTCTACCAGTTCGCGCTCATCAAGACCGACGTGACCGGCGGGTCGAGCGGTGCGTTCAACATCCCGCACTTCTCGATCAACCTCGCCGGCGTGAAGTATCTGTGGGGCCTGGACCCGCTGCCCTACTACTATCTGGTACTCGGCTTCATCATCCTGGTCGTCATCTTGTTCACCCGGCTCGAACATTCGCGCGTCGGTCGGGCCTGGGCGGCGATCCGCGAGGACGAGGTGGCCGCATCCGCGATGGGCGTCTGGACCCTGAAATACAAGCTGATGGCGTTCGCGATCGGCGCGTCCACCTCCGGGGTCGCCGGCGTCATCTACGCCAGCAACGTCTCAACGGTCACCCCCGACTCATTCCTGCTGCAGAACTCCATCATCGTTCTGGTCCTGGTGATATTCGGCGGCATGGGCTCGATTTGGGGAGTGCTGCTGGGCGCGGCGTTTCTCCAATTCGTGCCAGAGGCATTGCGTGACTATGTCCCCCCCTCCGACCGGCCCATCTACTTCGGCGCCCTACTCATCGTGATGATGATCTTTAGGCCGGAAGGGTTGCTCCCCAGCCGGCGCCGGCAGTTCGAACTCACCCTGGCCAGGACCGGACTGGTCGAAGGCGATGCCCTGGCCGAGCCACCCGGTGGTCCAGTGGCCGCGAGGAGCCACGAGTGACCGCGCCTAGCCAGGTTGCGCAGCCGGAAGGCGCCGCGGGGGCAGCGCGGTTGCTGGAGGCGAACGGGCTCAACCTGCGCTTCGGCGGCGTACAGAGTCTTGCCGACGTTAATCTCAACTTGGACCGAGGCGAGGTACTCGCCGTGATCGGACCCAACGGCGCCGGGAAGACGTCGCTGTTCAACTGCCTCACCGGGGTATACCGGCCGCAAACAGGCACCATCCGCTACCTGACCAAGAGCGGCTCAATGCGTGACGTCGTCGGCGGTAAACCCCATCAGATCACCCGCCTCGGGGTGGCCCGTACCTTCCAGAACATCCGGCTGTTCGCGGCGCTCACCGCCCTCGAAAACGTCAAGGTGGGGGTGGAGGCCGCCCAGCACACCGGTCCGGTCGCCGCGATGCTCGGCGCGCCATGGGCCCGCCGGGAGGAACGGGAGAGCAATGACCGAGCCTGCGAGTTGCTGGAATTCGTCGGTCTGTCCGCACGAACGAACACCGTTGCCTCCTCGCTGCCTTACGGCGAACAGCGGCGGCTAGAGATCGCCAGGGGCCTTGGCACCGATCCACAAATACTTCTGCTCGATGAGCCAGCCGCAGGGACGAACCCGTCGGAAAAGCGCGACCTCGAGCTCCTCATCGCGAACATCCATCGGCGCGGTGTCTCGGTGCTGCTGATCGAGCACGACATGCGCCTGGTCATGTCGGCCGCCACCCGAGTTGTGGTGCTGAACTTCGGGCGGGTGATTGCGGGTGGCACCCCCGAGCAGGTCCAACGCGACCCCGCGGTCATCGAGGCCTATCTGGGCAGCGTCGATGAGGGGGATGGAGCGGGCGATGCTGCTGACCGTTGAGAACCTGCATGTTTCCTACGGCAGCATCGAGGCGTTGAAGGGCATCAGTTTCGAGGTGGACGAGGGGGAAATTGTAGCCCTGCTCGGGGCTAACGGCGCGGGCAAGACCACCACGTTGCGCACCTTGTCGGGGCTGCTGAGCCCCACGGCCGGCGCCATCATCATGGACGGTCAGCGCATCGAGGGCACGCGCGCGGATCTGGTGGTAGGGCTAGGCCTTGGCCATGTCCCGGAGGGACGCCGGATCTTTCCCAGGATGAGCGTGCACGAGAATCTGAAGATGGGCGCCTACCGGCACCGCGGCGAGGTGAAGGGCGACCTGGAGCGCATCTTTACCCTGTTCCCCGAACTGCAGGGGCGCCGAACCCAGCTCGGGGGCACCCTGTCCGGCGGGGAGCAGCAAATGCTGGCAATCGGGCGTGCGCTGATGAGTCGTCCCCGCTTGCTGCTGCTCGATGAGCCGTCCATGGGGTTGGCACCCCTGATCGTGGCCCGGATCTTCGACATCATCCGGGAGATCAATGACCGCGACACCACGGTGTTGCTGGTTGAGCAGAACGCCGCCCAAGCGTTACGACTGGCCAACCGGGGCTATGTGCTGGAGACCGGTGAGATCGTCATGGCTGATCAGGCTCCTGCCCTGCTGGCGAACCCCCGGGTGCGGGAGGCCTATCTCGGTGAAGGCGCGGCCTGAACGCTATCTGGGGAACCAGCGGGCGCAGCGATCGAGCTTGCAGGCAGCCGCGCCAGACGCCGCTGGCGTACGCGATGTCGTCTGCGGCAGCGACCGCTGCCCAGCGAAGCGGGTCAAGCCGCGGGCGCCGGTCAAGGTACTCGGCGAGTAGCGGCGCCAACGCCACCGCTGCCAACCGCCGGCGTTGGCGGGCGGGGAGTAGCGCGGCGATCGGCAGCACCGGGACCAGCACTCCGATATACCTGCCGAGGCCGAAAACGGCGCCGATAAATGCTTGCCGCACAAGGCGCGACGCATCTGCTCGGGGAAGACCAACCCGGCGAAGGCGCCTCCAGGTCAGAGCAGCGGCGAGGCCACCGACGGTGAAGGACACCACCGGGGGGGCGATCACCAGGCTGACGACGAACACGAGAGGGAGGAGGGTGAGGCGAAAATGGGTCAGCTGATCCCCGTGCCTATTGGCGAGCGGCCCCGCGCTCATTCCATAGCGGTGGCGCCGCAGCAGAGCAGCCGGCCACGTCGCGGGCTCGGCGTGCGCCACCTGCACCGACGGGTCGTAGCGGACAATGCCTTCGGCGGCGAGCAGCCGCCACACGACATCGACGTCCTCCCCGAAGCGCAGCGCTTCGTCGAAGCCGGGCAGTGCGGCAAGCCGGATCAGCAGGCAGGCGCTCGGCACGTACGACACGGCCGTCCCGGGCCGCACCAGTGCCGCCCGCTGACCTAGGTCAAGCGGCGAGCGGACGGCCAGAAAGCGCTCCAGGACGGTGGCCGCCGGACCACCGGGCGCGACCCGCGGCGCGACGGCGACGACCAGCGGATCGGCGAAATGACCCAACAGCCGGTGCAATCCCTGGGGCGCCACCACCACGTCCGAATCCACGAACGCCACGACATCGCTTCCCACCCGCGCCAGCGCTGCGTTCCGCGCGGCCGCCGGACCACCGGCACGATCATGGCGTAACAGCCGTGCGCCGTGCCGGGCGCAGAGCTCCCGCACAGCTGCGGGATCTCCACTTCCGTCATCGACCACAACCGTGGGCAGATCGAGGGCGGCGAGACAGTGCGCCAACGCCTCGGGGCGGTCTCGAACCGGCACGACGGCGCTTATCGTGAGGTCGCCGCAGCCCGGCGGCACCGGGTGTGCCATCCCGGCTGAGGTCAGACGCCGGGCCATGTGCCCGTGGGCCGCGCTGGTCACCGGGGCGCCGGTCAGCAGGTGCAGCGCCACCCGGCGACCGGCTGGCGTCAGGCGCAACAGCCGCAGCGGGGTGCCACCGAACATGAGGGCGCCCCCGGCGCGAAGGCTCAGCGTCACGTCTGGGGTCAACCGGAATCCCGGCGGAAGGGCAGGCTGGGCCACGGCTACACGCCCAGGCCGCCGTCCACCGGGATGACAGCCCCGGTGATGGCGCCGGCTCCCTCACCCGCCAGCCAGACCAGCGCCGCCGCGACTTCCCGCGGGGAAAGCAGCCGGCCGATCGGTTGCTGCGCCGCGAACGACGCTGCCCCCGGTAGACCGTAAAGGCGGGCGGATTCGACGAGCATCGGGGTGTCGGTAGACCCGGGGCTCACCGCATTTGCGGTGATGCCGGTGCCTCCTAGCTCAACCGCCAGGGCCCTGACCAGCCCGGTGACCCCAGCCTTCGCGGCGCAGTAGGCGGCCAGCATCGGCAAGCCGCGGGTGGCCGCGGCGGAGGCGACCGCCAAGAATCGCCCGTTGCGCGGCTCCGGCCGACGCAGCAGCGCCGGAACGGCCGCCCGGGCCAGCGCGATCACCGCGTGCAGATCGGTCGCCAGTACCGCATCGATCTGGCCGGCCGGCATTTCCCAGAGGGGGGCGCCCCCGGCGATGACCCCCGCAACGGCGAGCGCCGCATCGAGACCGCCGTAGGTGCGCTCGGTGAAGGCGACGATTTCCTGGCAGGCACGGGCGTCGGCAATCAGGGTGGTCACCTCCCCCGCCTCCCTTAGCGCCTCAAGCTGCCCCCGGGTGCCGAGCGGGTAGGGCAGATCCGGGTCGTCGGCGCAGCAATCGACGGCGACGACAGCCCAGTTGTCGGCGGCGAGACGGCGCACGGTTTCCGCGCCAATCCCCCTCGCCGCACCGGTGACCAGGGCCACCCGGCTCATTGCGGCCACGCGGGCGCGACGCGGGCACGAAGGTCGCTGACCATCTCGGTCAGCGACATCTCGCCCTGCAGGACGCTCACGGCCAACCTCACGCCGACTTCCCGCCGGCTGACGCGCGCAGATACATCAACAGCTCATCGGCCGCCTGCTCAGGATCGGCACGAACGAAGCGGGGCCCCTCTTGAGCGCGGAGCGCCCCGGAAAGCGCGACGAGCCGGTCGCGCGCTGGCAGCGACGGATCGGGGCCGGGTAGCACCTTCGGCCGGGGCCGGAACGGCACCGGCCGGCCGAGGTTCACCTCCTGCCGCGGCCCGGCCACGACCCTGATCGCCGCCCGCCCCGAGTTCAGCACCGCCTGCAGGGTTGGACGGCGCGGGGTCACTACCCCCGCCTCCACCGACAGCACAGCGGGCGCGGTGACCCTGAGCAACTCGCGGCGCCCGGCATCGAGCCGCCTGGACACCCGCAACGGGTCGCCGACCGTGACAGCCACCAGACCGAGTGCCTGCGCCCAACCGAGTAGCCCGGCGAGGAAGGCCGGCACCGACCCCGACCCACGGTCCAGGGAGTGAGCACCCGCCCAGACCAACTGGTGCCCGGCAATTTCGGGGGCCACCGCTCGGGCTACCTGCAGGGAACCGGCATCGGCGGGAAGGTCGATCCACACCGCGCTCGTGGCGCCGGCGGCGAGCGCCTCGCGCAGCACCTCCTGCGCGGAGTCGGGCCCGGCAGCGACGGCCAGGACTTCCTGCCCCGTTTGGGTAGCCAGCTCCAGGGCGCACCGGTCGGCAGCGGACATGCCACCGTGCGGATCGTGTCCGGCTACACCGGTCAGCGGGTCAATGCGGGTATGCAGGCCAACGCGTTTGAGCAGTACCGCGCTATTCACCGCGGCTCACGACTGGCGCAGGACAACGCCCTGGCCACCCTCCGGGTACGCCCACGTGATCGCGCCCTGGGTGTTGCACACCATGTAGCAGGTGCCGCACTCGAAGCACTGCTCGTAGTTGAACAGCATTCCCCCATCGGCGGTTGGTAGGAAAAGCGCAGCGGGGCAGGCGGTGACGCACTCCTGGGTGGTGCACCCGCGGCAGGAGTCACCGTCGATGGTGATGTGCGCGCGGTCGGCGACCCGGAACTCGACCGTGTCCATCCGCTGTTCGAACGAGATCTCGGGCAGCGCGCTCATCAGCCGAAGGTACGCAATGCGCTCAGGCCGTCGCGCGCCAGGTCCCGCCAGCGCACGCCACGCTCGCGCGCCCCTTCGCGCAGCAGGCGAAGGGCGCCCCGCTTGGGCTCCGGGTTGGTGACGGTGAACATCCGCTCGACCAGGTCGCAGGCCAGCTGGGGGTAGACGTTCTGCATCCGGCCGGAGAGCATCAGGTGGGGCGCCCGACGAAGCTTGCGGTGATCGGGCAGCACGAACCCGGCCTCTAGGCGCCGGTGGTAACCGGCCAGACCGGTGCGTGAGGTGTCCAGGGCGCGGACCGCCTCGACCGCGGTTTCGCCGGCGGCCGCGCCCGCTGCGAGCGCGAAGTTCACGCCTTCCAACCAGATCCCGGCGGCCAGGCACATGGCGGCGGCGTCGCCAGCAACGAGCATCCCGTCGGCGACCAGGCCGGGCATCGCCTCATACCCGCCCTCTGGAATGGCGTGCGCGGAGTACTCCAGCAGACTCGCCCCGCGCAGGAAGGGGGCCAGCGCGGGATGAGCCTTCACCCGGGCAATGAGCTCCTCCGGGCGGACCTTGGCCCGCGCCAGGCCGGTAACCCCCACCACGACACCGATGCTGATCGAGTCGAGGTTCGTGTAGAGAAACCCGCCACCCGGTATCCCGCCGGTCACGCCGATCATCTCGATGTCCACGCCCTCCCGGCCGGTAAGCCCGAAACGCTTGTCGATCTCCTCCTTGGGCAACGCCAATACCTCCTTGGCGCCGAGGGTTATCTGGTCGGCCGAAAAATTCGCGTACAGGCCCGCCTCCTTGGCGAGGAAAGAGTTCACCCCGTCGCAGGCGATCACGAGCGGCGCGATGAGGTCGCCCTCTGGGCGGTCGGTGCGCACACCGGTGATCTGGCCCCGGGAGCCGCGAAGCAGACCCACTGCGGTGGTGGAGGTGACCAAGCTGGCTCCAGCGGCGGTCGCCTGCTGTGCGAGCCACGGGTCGATATCGGCGCGGTAGGCCGTCGCCCCGTTGTACGGCGGACTCCCCCACGCCTGCGTTCGGTAGTCCACGGTCAGCGCCTGGGTGGCGGTGGCCAGCATCGTGGCGCGGCGGGTCACCCAGCGCTGCACCGGCATCCGTTCCCACCAACGAGGTACCAACGCGTCGAGCACGCGAGGGTAGACGACGCCCCCATACATGTTCTTGGAGCCCGGATACGGGCCGCGTTCGAGCAGGCACACCCGCAGCCCTCCGCGGGCAGCGGTGAGAGCCGCCGCGCAGCCAGCCGGTCCGGCCCCCACCACGATGACGTCGAAGGCCGGCTGGCCGATCGGCCGGTCGCGGCTAGCCATGGCCGGCGTCCGCAGCTGTCGGGCCCGAGGCGCCCAGCCGCGTGGCCAGCGTTTCGAGCAGGGCACGGGCGTCGGTCACCAACGCCAGATTCGCCATGGCCATCATCGGGCATGACTCATCGGTGTTGACGGCGATGACGGTGTCGGGCTGACCGAGGCCGCTGACGTGTTGCGCGGCGCCGGACACTCCGAACGCCAGGTAGAGCGCCGGATGCACCACGACGCCGGTGGTGCCGATTTGCCGGGAGACCGGCGCCCAGCCCGCGTCGGTGACCATCCGGGTCGCGCCGAAAGAGGCGCCCAACGCGGTGGCGACCCGGGTGGCGAGCGCCACCATCTCGGCACTGCCCAGCCCCGCCCCGGCGGACAGGATCACCCGGGCCTCGGCAAGGTCAACGGTGGCGGGGTCGGCTTCGAGCAGTTCGCAAAGCTCGGCGTCCGGCACATCAGCGGGCAGCAGATGAGTGAGCACCGAAGGCGTGGGGGCTGGCGCGCTCGCCGGCGGAGCGCCGCGCAGGCCAGGTTGCAGCGTGGCGACGTAGGCGCCGGGAGGTGTGTGCTCGACAAGACGCAGGCCGCCGCCTCCCACGACGCTCACGTGGCCGGGGCGCACGGTCATCGCGGGCGCGTAAAGCGGCCGGTCCAGCAGCAGGGCCAGCCGGGGGGCGAGGTCCCGGCCGTCCGGTGAGGCGGGCAGCAGCACGACGTCATGCCGCATGACATGTGCAGCAAGGGGGGGCGCCCAGGCCCCCGGGCGGTAGCTGCCAGCCTCCCAGAGCTCGATCCGGCCGGCTCGGCCGCCAAGCACCTGCGCTGCTCGCGTGGTGCCACTGCCAATCAGCAGAGCGACACCGCCGACCTCCGCCACCGCCTCATCCGCACCCAAGGGCAGCTCCCCGTCCCGGACCGGGACGATGGCGATCCCCCATCCGGTGCCACTCACAGCGCCCCCCCCACCACGTCGCCCTCAATGACCGCGGCGTGGGCGCGCCGAGGGGCTAGGCAATCGCCGATCCGGTGCACCTCGAGGTCGACGGCGGCGAGCTCGCGCCATAACCGGTCGATCGGGCGGGGCGGGAGCGCCAGCACCAGCCAGTCGACGGTGCGGGTGAAGATCCCTCCGGTGGTGTGCTGCATCAACTCCACCGTCAACCGGCCCTCCGGGTTGCCGCTGGTAGACGCGACGATCACGTCGGTGGTCTGCACGATGCCCTTGGCGCCGGCGCGCATAAACCAGGACTCCATGTCCAAGGTGACGCCCAAATCCTGGCCGACGACCATGGCAGGGGTCATTACCTCGACCGAGCAGCCCCGGTCGGCCAGCAACTCGGCCACGGACGGGGCATGGTGAAAGCCGATCTCGTCGATGACCAACACCTCGCCTGCCGGTCTGGCGCTGCCGTCCAGGACCTGTGTCACGTCGACAACGAAATCGCATTCGGCGGCCCACCAAGGCCGATCCGGCTCACTGCCGGTGGCGACGACGACCACGTCCGGATCCTCCCGGCGAACCACATCGACATCGACGTGGCTTTCGTAGCGGACAGCCACCCCCAGCCGGCCGAGCTCGGCCAGCTGGTTTCGGATCAGATCGCCCAGTTCAGCGCGGTGCGGCACGGTTGCGGCGAGCCGCACCAGACCGCCAGCGGTGGGGGCGCTCTCGTGTAGGAGCACCTGGTGGCCGGACCGTGCCGCGGCGATCGCGGCCTGCAGCCCCGCCGGCCCGGCGCCTGCGACGAGGACGCGCCGAGGGCGGGCAGTCCGCCGCGGCGATGGGACCGACTCCTTGCCCGCTCGGGGGTTCTCGATGCAGCCAAGCCAACGATTCAGACCCATCCGGCCGACACATTCCTGGTTGCAGGAAAGGCAGGCGCGAATGGTCGCAGCCTGTCCGGCCCGCGCCTTGGTCGCAAACTCCGCGTCGGCGATCTGCCCGCGGACGACGCCGATGAGGTCGGCGTGCCCATCGATCAAGGCCCGGTCGGCCTGGCGTGGATCCTTGAACCGGCCGACTCCCACCACCGGCAGCGCGATGGCCTTGCGTAGGGCCGAAGCGATCCACAACCCGTATCCGGGTGGGACCTGCATCGACGCCTCGATCATGTGCAGCGTGGCGGTCGCCGTGCCGATCGAGGTGTTGACGTAATCGACGTGACCGGTTTCCTCGACGGCTTTGGCCACCTCGACCGCCTCGCCGATAGTTGTCCCTCCCTCAATGAGCTCATCGCCGCAAAGCCGCACGCCAAGGGCCAGTCCGGGGCCGATCGCGTCGCGAACGGCCGACACGATCGAGCGCAGGAGCCGGCTGCGGTTCGGCAGCGATCCACCGTAAGCGTCCCTACGCAGGTTGGTGGCCGGTGACAGGAAAGCCCGAACTATCGAGGAGTGACTGCATTGCAGCTCGATTCCGTCGAAACCGCCTGCTCGGCAGTGACCTGCGACCAGCGCGTATCCGGCGACAATCTCCTCGATCTCGGCGTGCGTCACCGCCTTGGGGACTTCCCGGAACAACGGGTCCGGCACCGCGCTAGGCGCCCACACCGGAAGCCTGGTGTACATGCTGCTGGACTGACCGCCGTTATGATTGATCTGGGCGAAGATGGGGCAACCGTGGGCGTGTACCGCCTCGGTGATTGCCCGGTAGCCGGGGATGACGTCCTCCCGGTAGCCGTGGATCAACTTCTCATATGGCCAGTCGGTCGGGTGGGTTGAGTGCTCCTCGGTGATGATCAGCCCGGCGCCCCCCGCGGCGCGGGCAGCGTAGTAGGCGGCGTGCTGCTGGCTTGGCTGACCATCGACGGCGTAATTGGTCAGGTGGGCGGAGAACACGATGCGGTTAGGCACCGTGACCGGGCCGACCCGCAGCGGGGTGAACAGGTGCCGGTAGCCGCCAGCGGTGCTCACGGCGCGCCGATCGCCAAGGCCGCCCGGCGGCCTTCCAGCACGGCCTCGGCGATACTGCGCGGGGCAAGTGCATCACCGATCACGACGACCCGGGGGTCCTCGAGGTCATCGGCGAGGGGCGCGTGGGGCAGCAGGTGGCCGGCATCAACAATGCAACCTGCGGCCACCCGCTGTTCCTCCCCGGTGTACCGGTCCTGCACCACGGCGCCCTCGAAGCCTGCGCCACGCAGCAGGGAACGTTTCAGCAGCGTGACACCAGCCCGAGCGAGTCGGGCGTTCGCCGGGGCGAGGTCGCCCGTTCTGGCCAGTTGGCTACCGGCCACGACGTCCTGAGTGACCAGCACCACGCTTCGACCTTCCGCTGACAGCCGCTCGGCAACGCTGATAGCGACCGGGCCGCCTACCGGATCATCGATCACTACCGGGCCCGGGGGCAGCTCGGCGCCGGCCAGCACTTCCCGCGCGGTAAGGACCGGCAGGCTGCACCGGGGCAGCCAGGGGGGCTCGCGCCGGGTGGAGCCGGTGGCGAGCAGCACGGGGCCCGTCGCCGGCAGCCGGGTCACCTCGTGTCCCAGGCGCCACTGGACGCCGAGGCGCCGACACTCCGCGGCGAGCCAGGCCGTGAGCTGGGCGAGCGGCTCGCGGCCCGCTCCCAGGGCAGCCTGTTGCACCGCGCCCCCCACGGCTGTGGACCGGTCGTGGATGGTGACCCGATGTCCCTGCAGCGCAGCTACCCTGGCCGCCTCCAGCCCGGCGGGCCCGGCGCCAATTACCGTCACCTCCCTCGATGGATGGTTCGGGCCACGCGCCGGGTCTGGATCGGTGAGCTCATGGCCGGAGCGCGGTTCCCCGATGCACGTGACGATGGGGTTGCGAGCGTCCCGCACCCGGCAGGTCTGGTTGCACAGCACGCAGGGCCGGGGGGCGCCGCCGCGAGTGAGGGTCACCGCCAGGTCGGGGTCGGCGATCTGCGCTCGGGTCATCTCGACCAGATCGACACTGCCGCACGCCTCCTCCGCCAGCTCCGCGTTGGTGATCGAGCCTTGGGCAACCACCAGCACCGCAGCCGGAAGCGCCGCCCGCAACGCGGTGGCCAATGGCAACGCAAAGCCCTGTTCGGTGTGGGTATCTGGCCTGGTGCCAGCGGCGTCGAATGGCCCGGCGCGGACCGCGACGACATAATCGACGCCGGTCACCAGCCCGGCGGCGAGTTGGCCGGCGTCCGCTGGCGTGATGCCGGCCCAGGGGGCCTGCTCATCGCACGACAGCCGCAGTCCCAGCACAGGTTCGGGCCCCACGTCCCGACGGATCCGGGCGATGACCTCCCGGGCCAGGCGGGAGCGATCGGACCCGTAGGTGTCGTCGCGGGTGTTGGTCAGGCCGGAAAGGAACTGGCGGAGCAGGCTGTGTTGGCCTGCCTCCAGCTCCACACCGTCACAACCGGCCTCGATCGCGAGGCAGGCAGCGACCGCGAACCCATCCACCAGGGCCGCGATTTCCGCTCCTTGCATGCTCATGGGCACCTCGCGGGTGACCGGGTCGGGAAACCGAGATGGGGCCCACAGGGCCCGCTGGTGGTAAGCACTTGAGCCCTGCAAGCCGGCGTGCCCAAGGGAGGCGATGCACAACGTCCGGTGCTGGTGCAGGTCGCTCGCGATCAGGCGCCACCCAGGTCCCGCAAGTGCCGCCAGTGGGGCTCGCTCGTAGGGCCAGTCGCTGTCGTGGACAGACGCGGTTTCGGTGACCACCGTGCCGCAGCCCCCGACGGCGCGGCGTTGGTAGTAGGCCCGGTGGGCAGCCGAGAACGATCGCCCCCGGCCGAGGTTGGTCTCGTGCGGACCGAACATCAGCCGGTTTCGGGCCGGCCGTGATCCGACTTCGACCGGTGCGAGCAGGCGCACCCCTAACCCGGTCTGTGGCCGAGCGGCACCAACACCGGCCCGACGCCGGCCGCGTGGGAATGCCCGCGCCCCGGATGTGGCAGGGGCACACCCGCCTTGGCCAGCAAGGCGGCTTCGCCGTGGCCAAGGACGCACTCCGGGTCGGGGTCAGCGAGTTCCAGACCCGTGAAGAACTTGGCGGCCATGCAGCCCCCGCGGCAGGCATCATAGGAGCCGCACGAGCCGCAGGCGCCGGGGCTGGCCGGTTCGCGCAGCTCCCTGAACAGCTCCGAGTCACGCCACACACAGGTGAAGCCACCCTGTCCACGGACGTTTCCCGCCTTAAATCGCTCGTGCAGGACGAACGGGCAGGCGTACACGTCGCCGACCGGGTCGATGAGGCAGACCACGCGGCCGGCCCCGCACAGGTTGAGCCCGGGAAGCCGCTCCCCCAATGCTGACAGGTGAAAAAACGAATCCCCGGTCAACGTGTCCGGGTGCCGGACCAGCCATGCGTGCAGCGCACGCTGTTGCTCCTGGGTGGGATGCAGCCGGTCCCACACGTCGGCGCCGCGACCGGAGGGCCGTAACCGGGTCAGCCGCAACTGCGCGGCGTAGCGGGCAGCGAGGGCCGCGAAGGCGTCGAGTTCCTCGACGTTCTCGCGGGTCACGACGACGCTGAGCTTGAACCCCAGAACCCCGGCCGCCGCAAGGTTGTCCATCGCCCGAAGGGCTGCCGCGTGGGACCCGGGGCCCCGGACCTTGTCGTTGACCGCCACGCTTGCGCCGTCGAGAGAGATCTGGACGTCGAGGTAGTCGGTGGCCGCGATGCGCCGCGCTGCGGGCCCATCCAGCCGGGTGCCGTTCGTCGAGAACTTGACGCCGACCCTACGGCTGATCGCGTGGTCAACGATCTGCCAAAAATCCGGCCGCAGGGTCGGTTCGCCGCCGCCCAGATTGACGTAGAACACCTGCATCGCCGCCAGTTCGTCGATGACGGCGCAGCACTCAGCGGTCGACAGCTCACGCGGGTCGCGCCGGCCGCTGCTGGAAAGGCAATGGGTGCAGGCGAGGTTGCACCCATAGGTCAGCTCCCACGTCAGGCACACGGGGGCGCGCAACCCCTGGGCCATGTGCTCGACCAGGCTAATCGCGGACACAGATCACCTGCGCATCGGCAAGTCGCTCCAGCGCGGCGCTGAATCCGGCGCGGCGGGCGGCCGGGACGCCGAGCGCGACCAGCGTGCTCGACACGCTGGGATGGTCAGCCAGCTGGCGCACCACATCGGTCAGCTGCGCATCCTTGAGGAAGGTCAACGTGCGGGTTTCGTAGTGGTAGGCCAGCGCACCGAAGCCTTCGGGCCGCAAACCCACCGACGGATGCAGCCGGTAAGGCGCTCCGAGCGAGAAAGCCATGCTCAGTAAACGCCGCACATGCCGTCGATCGACACGTCCTCCACCAGCAGGTCCGCCTCGATCAACCCATCGGTGCTGTCCTCGGCGGCACTCTCAGCGACGTCGCAAGCTGAGCCGGGATGGTCAGCCATCAGACCTCCAAAGGTAGTTCGGGGGGCCACCGTACCCAGGTCGAAGCCGCTGGCCTGTGCCGGCCGGCACGTAGGTACCAACCCGCTCGCTCAATGAGCGTCGGCCCAGCTGGTGGCCACCGATACCTCGGCGACGAAACGCACCCGGCTGCCAGCTGCCCACCAGCGCGCCGTCGTTGCCAGCGAACCGAGCAGCAGAGCGGCGGCTTCGTCGGCGCAACTCATCGGCACGTGCAGCAATAGTTCGTCGTGCAGGCACAACACCACCTGTCCGCCGAGGGACGGCAGCCCATCACGGACCGTCGCCGCCCAGGCCTTGAACAGCTCGGCAGCGGCACCCTGCACGACGGCGTTGCGGGCGAAACGCCCGTTGGCGCGAACCGGCCCGGGGACCTCCCAATCGGCCGCGACCCCCGCGGGTGCTGGCACGGCCGTGAGTCGTAGCAGCCGGCCTCCGTAGGTGCGCACATCGGTGCCGGCCACCCCCGCAGCCTCGGCGGCACGCAGGTAGGCCATTGCGCGGGGATAGGTCCGGTCCATGTCCCGCAGCGCCACCCCAGCCACGCCGGAGGTCTGGCCATACATGGCCGCCAGTACGGCGACCTTTGCCGTAGGCCGGTCGCAGCCCAACTGGGCGGCGACCGGTGCGTACAGATCGTCCGCGCGGGCTGCCCGCATCAACCCCTCGTCACCGCACACGGCCGCTAGCACGCGAGGCTCCACCTGACCCAAATCGGCTCGAACGAACGTCCAACCCGGTTCGGCTCGTACTGCCGCACGCAGCGACGCCGGCAGGTTGTGCAGACCAGCCTGGGCGGTCATCCGACCGGCGGCAGCGTCCGCTGCGCCCCATCTGCCGCGCAACCGCCCGTCGATGCCGACATGACCGTCGAGCCAACCCCACCCGTAGGTGGTGGCCAGCCGTTCGGCCTTACGCCAGGCAAGGAGGGCAGCTACCGCAGGCGACGTGGTGCGGTGCGGTTCGAGGCGCCAGGAGCGGGTGTCCGGTAGATCAAGACCAATCCGGGTCAGCAGCCCCCGGACGTGCAGGGGATTGCGAAGATCGACGGGCAAACCCGGGAATTGGCGAAGCACGATCTGGTCGCGCCGCCGGCGCTGCTCCACGTGCTCGGTGGCGTTCGCTGGCCGCGGTCCGACCAGCTCGCCCAACAGGCGCGCGGCCGACGCGCGATCAACTGGCAGGCCGTCGTGCTCCAGTTCGACGGCCAGCAAAGCCGCGGCCGACTCGGACCGCGCGGTCAGCAGCGCGAGCGGAGGCTCCCCGGGGGTAGCCCGTGGATCGGGCAGCGACCGCAGCAGGGTTTCCTGCGCGCTTTGCACCGCGAGGGCCAACCGGGCCCACTGCAGTGCCGCGGGCAGTTCGCTCGACCACCCGCCGGCCTGCCACTCTCGGCTCAGCTGCCCGTCGGGGCGAATCGGACCGGTTCCGGCGCTGTCCAGATCGAGCAGGTCCAGCCCGCGACCCATGGGCGCAGGTTCCGGCAGGCCACGGGCGGCGGCCCAGATCGCGCCGGGGTCACCACGGCGAATCCCGTACGCCAGGCGTCCGACCGCCCCAAGGTCCCAACAGGTGCGTGGCCGCACGTCGGCGGCGATCAGCGGGCCAGCCGTTTCCCACGCTGACCACCAGACCCAACGCGGATCCAACGCGCTCAGCTCCCGCACCAGCCCCTCGGGGTGCGGGCTCGGTAGCACGCGGCGACCGTTTTCCCAGGCCAGGGCGAGCCCGAGTCCCGGCGCGATCACCAACGCCACGAGCGAGCCCGGGGCCACGCCGACGTCGTGGAGCTCATCGACGAGGGGCACGTCTCATCATGGCCACGGCGGGCGCCGCATTCGCTACATTCAGTCGGTGGCGCTCTTGCTGAACGCGCCTGGTTAGCCGTCCTGCCCACAGTGATCCGCCCGTTCGGCTAGCCACCGGGCGAACCGCCGGCGACCCCGGACAGGTGCCAGAGCGCGGTTCGGCGTACCGTCGAATGCACGATCACTTCAGCGCCGAGGAGCGCCTACATGACCCGCGCGACCCTTTCTCCCGAGCCGCCAGCCGTCCCCGGCGGTAGGCCTCCCGCCGGTCGCGGACCCCGCGAATGGGCGCGTGCCTTCACCGGCTTCTACCCGCCACTGGCCGACGAACTGACCAGCCTCGACCCGGTTGCCCGTTTTCTGTACGCCGCGCGCAGCGTGATCCTGGTCATCTCCTTCCAGGCGTCGTTGATCGCCGGGTTGCTCGTCGCGACCGATCGACGCTTTGCGGTGGTCCCGTTCGTATTGCTGGTCGTTGCCTTTGTCGTGCTGCATGCGATCAGCAACTTGTCGAACGACTACTTCGGCGCGCGGCGCGGGCACGACACCGACGACTCCCCGCGTCGGCGCTACACCGTTCACCCGCTGCTCAGCGGCGCGGTCACCTCGCGGCTACTCGTGTCCGGGCTCGTCGTCCTCGGGGCGCTGGCCACGGCCATCGGGGTCTACTTCGTGGTGCTGCGGGGCTGGCCGGCCGTCCTGCTGGTGGTCGCGGGGGCGGTGCTGCTTTGGGCGTACGACGCGGCCCCACGCGCGCTCAAGGAGCTGGGGCTGGGGGAGGTCGCGGCCTTCGTCGTCTGGGGCCCGTTGATGATCGCCGGTGGCTACTACGTGATCAGCGGCCACTCCTCCGGTGCCGCTTTCCTCGCCTCGGTGCCATACGGCTTTGGGGTCATGTCCATTCTGGTTGGCAAGCACATCGACCAGCGGCAGTTCGACGACGGCCAGCACCAGCGCACCCTGCCGGTCCTGCTCGGGGAACGCCGGGCCCGGCTGCTGAACCAGGTAACAGTCCTCGGCATGTACGCCGTCGTCGCGGCGGGTGTGGGGATCGGCGCCCTGTCCGTCTTCACGGTGGTTGTCCTGCTGGCCGCGCCCCGAGCCCTGCGGGCCCTGCGGGTCATGGCCGCGCCCGCGCCTCCCGAGCCGCCGCCCGGCTATGTGGGGTGGCCGCTTTGGTATCACCGCGTCTGCCTGATCCACAACCGCGCGTTTGGCTGGCTCTACGTGCTGGGTCTCGCGGCCGGCGCCTTGTTACCGGTAACGCGCCTCGGCTGATCTCATCCCCACCAGAAGGCGGTGCCGACCACCACGTACAAGCCGATGAGGGTGACCCCCTCAAGCCACGTTGACTCGCCGTCAACAACGACGTATGCCGCCACCAGCGCCGCCACCACCAAGGCAACGAGCAGCAGGGGCGGTAGGGCGAGGGTGAGCACCGCGCCGCCGAGAAGGTGGGAGAGTAAAACCAGCGCGGGAATGAGGACCAGCGCGATCTGCAGCGGGGAGTTCAGCACGACTGAGACCGCGTAATCAGTGCGGCCGGCGAGGGCAAGTTGGATGCCCACCACGTTCTCCACCGCGTTCCCCGCGATTGCCACGATGATGAGGCCGGCGAACGTGTCGCTGATGCCGAGCGCCTTGACCGCAGGCTCGAGCGCATGGATGAACCAGTCGGACACGAATGCCGCACCTATCGATGCCGCCGCAAGCACCCCCATCGCCAAGGCAAGCGGCCAGCTGGGTGCGTTGACAATGTCGCTTTCGCTCTCACCCGCCGACTTGCGCAGCGAGTTGGGTACCGACGCCGCGAACACCAGCAGCAGCACGACAGCGACGATCCCCGACAGGGTGCCCTCGTGCCCTGCAGCCGGCGTGTGGAGTGAGCCGGCCAGCGACGGCACCGCCAGGGCGGCTACCGCGAGCAGGAGCAGTACGGAGATCTCCCTGGCCCTCGCCGAATCGAAGCGTTGCGTGCCGTGACGCAACCCCCCGGCGACGAAGGTCAGCCCCAGCACCAGCAAGACGTTGGCCAGGATCGAGCCGACCAGGGCGGCCTGGATGACTCCCACCAGCCCAGCACGCAGTGCGAACACCCCGACGAACAACTCAGGGAGATTGCCAAGGGCAGACTGGAGCACGCCGGTTGCGCCGGCTCCAAGCCGGTCGCCCAACGCTTCGACGGCTCGCCCCACCACTGAAGCAAGCAACGCGAGCGCGACGGCACCCACGGCGAATGGCAGGACTGTGCCGATCGGCAGGTAGCGAAGCACACCGGTGACGGCCGCCGCGAGAACCGCTGCACCGCAGATCATCCGATCGACGCGGCTCACTGCCCAGGCCAAACCACGGACGCGACCCTACCGGCCCTAGCGGGTAGCCGCAGCGACCAGGGGCGCCGGCAACGGCATGTCACCACCCAGGTCGAGGTCGACGGCCGCTGCCGCTGAGCGGCCCTCCGCGATGGCCCAGACGATCAGCGATTGGCCGCGTCCCATGTCGCCGCAGGCGTACACCCCTGGAACGTTGGTCGCGTAGGAGCCGTTGCGCGCGACATTGCCGCGATCATCGAGTTGCAGACCGAGTTGCTCGAGCAGGCCGGATCGCTGCGGGCCGGTGAACCCCATCGCCAGCAGGACCAGCTGCGTGGGGATTGTGCGCTCGGTTCCCTCGACGGGCGCGAAGCCGCCGCCGTCGGATGCCCGCACATCCACGAGCACCAGCCCGGCCACCCGGCCAGCGTGGTCGGCGGCAAAGGAGTGGGTCTGCACGGCGAACAGCCGCTCACCCCCCTCTTCATGGGCGGATGTCACCCGGTACATCAACGGCCACAGCGGCCAAGGCGTCTGGGTAGCACGGGATGCCGGCGGCCGGGGCAGGATCTCCAACTGGGTGACCGAACGGGCGCCCTGGCGGTGCGCGGTACCCAGACAGTCCGCCCCGGTGTCACCGCCACCGATAATCACCACGTCCCGGCCGGCGGCATCCAGTTGCGGCGGGACCGCGGCCAGGTCGCCTGCCTGCACGCGATTGGCCGGTTCCAGGTATTGCATGGCCATGGCGATACCGGCCAGCTCGCGCCCTGGTACCGGCAACTCCCGCCCCACCGTCGCCCCTCCCGCGAGCACCAACGCGTCATAGGAGCCCTGCAAGGCCTCGCCCGTCACGTCCACGCCGACCTCAACCCCGCAGCGAAACTCAGTTCCCTCCGCGCGCATCTGGTCGAGTCGACGCTCCAGGTGCCGCTTTTCCATCTTGAACTCGGGGATCCCGTAGCGCAGCAGGCCGCCTGGCCGGTCGGCCCGTTCGTAGACGACCACCTGATGGCCAGCACGAGTCAGCTGCTGGGCGGCCGCCAGGCCGGCCGGACCAGATCCGATGACCGCGACCTTCTTGCCGCTCCGGACTGCTGCGGGTTGTGGCTCAATCCAACCCTCCCCCCACGCCCGGTCTACTATCTCAACCTCAACCTGCTTGATGGAGACCGGGTCGGCGTTGATACCCAACACGCAGGCGGCCTCACAAGGGGCCGGGCAGAGCCGTCCGGTGAATTCCGGGAAATTGTTGGTCGCATGCAGCCGTTCGATCGCCATGTGCCAATCGTCGCGACGGACCAGGTCGTTCCACTCGGGGATCAGGTTGCCCAACGGGCAGCCGTTGTGACAGAAGGGGATGCCGCAGTCCATACAGCGGGCCGCCTGGTCGCGAAGGTCCTGGGTGGGGAAAGGTTCATAGACCTCCTGCCAGTCCCGGATCCGAATTTCCACCGGTCGGCGGCCAGCGGTAGATCGGTCGAACTTCAAAAAGCCCTGCGGATCAGCCATGGCTGAGCACCTCCAGGACGGCGTCATCGGGCGAGACACCACGGCGCTCGGCGTCCTTCATCGCGGTGAGGACCCGCTTGTAATCGCGAGGCATCACCTTGACGAAATCGGCGGGCGTGAGCCTCGCTGCCAACGGCGATCCAGTCTCCTTCGCGTGGCGCGACAGCTGCTCGTCGACGAACGCTGCGTCGTTCGCGTCGAGCGACTCGAGGTCGACGAACTCAGCGTTTACCCTCGCCCGGGCCCCGGGCAGGTCGCGCAGGTAGCAGATGCCGCCGGACATGCCGGCCGCCACGTTCCGGCCGGTTTCCCCCAAGATCAGCACACGGCCGCCGGTCATGTACTCGCAAGCGTGGTCACCGGTGCCCTCCACGACCGCCACGGCGCCGCTGTTGCGCACCGCGAACCGTTCACCGACGACACCACGCACGTAGGCGGCGCCTGCGGTTGCGCCGTAGAGCAACACGTTGCCCGCGACGATATTTTCCTCCGCCGCGAACGGGGCGTCGCGGGGCGGATGTACCACGATCAAACCGCCGGAGAGTCCCTTGCCCAGGTAGTCGTTGGCATCCCCTTCAAGCCGAAGGGTGATTCCCCTTGGCACGAAGGCACCGAAGCTCTGCCCGGCGCTACCGGTGAAGTGCAGGCTGATCGTGTCGTCGGGGAGGCCTGCGCCCCCGTATCGCCTCGTGACCTCGAAGCCGAGCATCGTGCCGACCGTGCGATTGACGTTACGGATCGGCATCTCCAACCAGACCGGCCTGCCATCCTCCAGAGCGCCTTCGCACAGTTGGATGAGGGTGTTGTCCAGCGCCCTTTCCAAGCCGTGGTCCTGCCCGCCGCTGCGGTGCAGCGCCCCACCGTAGGGACGCTCCGGCACGTGGAGCACCGGTGTGAGGTCGAGGCCGGCGGCCTTCCAATGGTCGATGGCTGGTCGCACGTCCAACATCTCGGCATGACCGACAGCCTCTTCGATCGATCGGAAACCTAGCTGCGCCAGCAACTCCCGGACTTCCTCTGCGATGTACTCGAAGAACGTTTCCACGAACTCTGGTTTGCCAGAGAACTTGGCGCGTAGCAGGGGATTCTGGGTGGCGACCCCGACCGGGCAGGTGTCGAGGTGGCAGACCCGCATCATCACGCAACCGGACACGACCAGGGGAGCAGTCGCGAAGCCAAACTCCTCGCCGCCGAGCAGCGCGGCGATGACCACGTCCCGACCGGTTTTCATCGAGCCGTCCACCTGAACGGTGATCCGGTCCCGCAAGCCGTTGAGCAACAGTGTCTGCTGGGTTTCGGCCAGGCCGATCTCCCACGGACCGCCCGCATGCTTAAGGGAGGTGAGCGGGGAAGCGCCCGTACCCCCGTCATGACCGGAGATCAGCACCACGTCGGCATGGGCCTTGCTGACCCCAGCAGCCACGGTTCCCACACCCACCTCGGACACGAGCTTCACGTGGATTCGCGCCAACGGATTGGCGTTTTTCAGGTCGTGGATCAGTTGCGCGAGGTCTTCGATGGAGTAGATGTCATGGTGCGGAGGGGGGGAAATGAGCCCCACACCGGGCGTGGAGTACCTGACCTTCGCGATCCACGGATAGACCTTGTGGCCGGGCAGTTGGCCGCCCTCACCAGGCTTCGCCCCCTGCGCCATCTTGATCTGGATGTCGTCGCTGTTGACGAGGTACTCGCTGGTGACTCCGAACCGGCCGGAAGCCACCTGCTTGACCGAAGACCTGCGTAGATCACCGTTCGGGTCCGGGGTAAAGCGCTGCGGGTCCTCACCGCCCTCGCCGGTGTTCGATTTGCCGCCCAGCCGGTTCATCGCGATCGCGAGTGTCTCGTGCGCTTCAGCGCTGATCGAACCGTAGGACATGGCCCCGGTGGCGAACCGCCTGACCACCGCGCCGACCGGTTCCACCTCCGCGAGGGGCACGGCCGGGCGCAGCCCGCACTTGAACCGGAACAGGCCACGGAGGGTGCCTGCCTGGGCGGACAGCGCATCGACCTTCGCGGTGTAGTCACGGAAGACGTCCATGCGACGATTTCGGGTCGCGTGCTGAAGGGTAAAGACCGTGTCGGGATCGAACAGGTGCAGCTCACCCTCGCGGCGCCACTGGTAATCCCCGCCGCCGTCCAGGCGGCGATGTGCCTGCTCGGCGGGATTGACCGGATAGGCGCGGTGATGCCGAGAGCAGACCTCGGCTGCCACCACGTCCAGCCCGATCCCCCCCAGGCGGGAGGAGGTGCCGGTGAAATAACGCTCCACCAGCTCCTCGCCCAGTCCGATGGCCTCGAACACCTGCGCACCGGTATAGGACGCCACCGTGCTGATCCCCATCTTGCTCATCACCTTGAGCACGCCCTTGCCCAGGGCCTTGACCAGATTGCGCGCGGCCGCGCGTGCGTCCACACCGGTCACCAGTCCCTCGCGGACAAGGTGCTCCACCGACTCCATGGCCAGATACGGGTTGACGGCGGCCGCCCCGTATCCAAGCAACAGGGCAATGTGATGGACCTCGCGAGCATCCCCGCACTCGACGACCAGCCCGACCCGGGTCCGGTTCCTGGTACGGATGAGGTGATGGTGGACGGCGCCGGTGAGCAACAGCGACGGGATCGGCGCGCTCGTCGCGTCCGAATGCCGGTCGGACAGCACGACGACCCGCGCGCCGTCCTCGATGGCCTCGTCAACCAACGAGCAGATCTGGGTCAGGCGATCGCCGAGGGCCGCCCCGGCGCCGCCAACGTCGTAGAGCCCGCTGACGGTGACCGAGGCATAGCCGGGCATGTCGTCGTCGTCATTGATGCCGATGAGTTTGGCCAGCTCATCGTTGTCGATCACCGGATAGGGCAGCACCACTTGCCGGCACGAGGCGGGAGTGGGCGCGAGCAGGTTTCCCTCCGGGCCGATCGTCCCGGCCAGCGCGGTGACAAGTTCCTCGCGGATCGCATCGAGCGGTGGGTTCGTGACCTGGGCGAACAGCTGCGTGAAGTAGTCGAACAGCATCCGCGGCCGTTTGCTCAGCACCGCGATCGGGGTATCGGTTCCCATCGATCCGATGGGTTCGGTGCCACTTGCCGCCATGGGCGCCAGCAGGACCCGAAGTTCCTCCTCGGTGTAGCCGAAGATCTGCTGGCGTCGGGTCACCGACTCGAGCGGGTACACGACGTGCTCACGGTCGGGTAGGTCGACCAGCTTGATGATCCCGGCATGCAGCCATTCACCATAGGGGTGTTCCGCCGCGAGCTCGGCCTTGACTTGTTCATCGGCGACGATGCGCCCCTGCGCGGTATCGACGAGGAACATCCGACCTGGCTGTAACCGGCCCTTGGCCACGATCTGCTCGGCCGGAATGTCGAGAACCCCCACCTCACTGGCCATGACCACCAGACCGCCGGTGGTCTGCCAGTACCGGCATGGCCGCAGGCCGTTGCGGTCCAGCACCGCCCCGATGACGGTGCCGTCCGTGAAGCAGATGGCAGCCGGTCCGTCCCACGGTTCCATCAAGCTGGCATGGAAGCGGTAGAAGTCGCGCCGGGCGGCGTCCATTCCGGCGTTGTTCTCCCAGGCCTCCGGCACCATCATCAGCACCGCGTGGGGAAGGCTCCGGCCGGCAAGGTGGAGCAACTCGAGTACCTCATCAAAGCTCGCCGAGTCGCTCTCAAGCTCGCCGCAGATGGGGTAAAGCTGGGCGAGCCCCCCCGAGCCGGCCAGCACCTCGCTGGCCAGTTGTGACTCCCGCGCGCACATCCAGTTCCGATTGCCGCGCACCGTATTGATTTCGCCGTTGTGGGCAATGAACCGGTACGGGTGGGCGAGCGGCCAGCTGGGAAAGGTATTTGTGGAAAACCGGCTATGCACCAGGGCTAGTGCCGAGCAAAGGCGCTCGTCATGCAAGTCAGGAAAGTACTCCCCGAGCTGGGCGGTGGTGAGCATCCCCTTGTAGACCAGCGTGCGGGTCGACAGACTGGGAAAGTACAGTTCGGCGTCGTGTTCGGCCCGCTTCCGTAGCCGGTAGGCACGCCGCTCGAGTTCCATGCCCGCGGCGCCGTCCGGCGCCGTGAGGAACAGCTGACGCATCACCGGTTCGACGCTGCGCGCGACGACACCGATGGCCTCGCGGTCTACCGGGACCACCCGCCAGCCGGCGATGGCGAGCCCCTCCTGCCGCGCCAGACGACTGATGGTGCGAATCGCGGCGTCTCTGGCTCCGGCGAGCATCGGCAAGAACGCGAGTCCCACGGCATAGGATCCGGCCGGCGGGAGCGGAAAATCCACTTCCGCGCGCAGGAAGGCGTCGGGTACCTGGATCAGAATACCGGCACCGTCGCCGGTTTCCGGATCGCAGCCGGCCGCCCCGCGATGATCTAGATTGCGCAGGGCGGTGAGCCCATGCCGGATGATGTCGTGCTGGGCCCGACCCTGCACATCGACGATGAAGGCAACCCCGCACGAATCGTGCTCCTGCGCGGGATCGTAAAGGCCCTGCCGGGCAGGCGAGGCCATGGGCCGGCCGGGGCTGTCGGTACCGCCGGTGCGGCCAGATGATCGGCCACTCACGGATGATCGGGTCACCGGTACTGTCCTTCTCGTCCGTCCGGGAGGGGGGCGGGTCGGACAGCGCTGTCCTGGTGCGTTACGGGCAGGTTAACCGCCGGCCGGTCGATCTGTCGAATTGGGCGGCCCCCCGCGGCGATCAGGTTCCCCCGACCCCAACCGCGCTGTCAACGTCCTCGGTGGAGTGCGCGTCCCTGGAGCGATTCCTAGCCAACAGGAGGTAGGTCACGGCACCCAGGAAAACCAATATTGACGTGTAGTCGTTCAGCCGGAGACCGGCATAGGTGTGCGCCGGATCGATGCGGAGCGCCTCGATCCAGAACCGGCCGACGGTGTAGGCCGCGACGTAGACGGCGAAGGCTCGACCTCGGCCAAGCCGGAAACGGCGCTCCGCCCAGAGGACGACTCCCGCCGTGCCAAGATCCCACAGCGACTCGTACAAGAAGGTCGGCTGATAGGTCGCAATCGAGGCGTATCGCGCCTCGCGATGGGCCGGGTCGATGCGCAGGGCCCACGCCAGCTGGGAGGGCCGGCCATAGAGCTCCTGGTTGAACCAGTTCCCCCAGCGGCCAATGGCCTGTGCGACTGGAATGGCGACGGCGACAGCTTCGGCCAGCGGGGCGAAGGCGACACCGCTACGACGGGCGCCGATGTAGGCGCCGAGCGCGCCAAGCGCGACCGCGCCCCAGATACCGAGACCGCCATCCCAGATATACAGCGCACGGATCGGCGAGCGGCCGGCCCGGAAGTAGAGCTGATTGTCGGTGATCACGTGGTAGAGCCGGCCGCCGACGATTCCAAACGGGACAGCCCATACCGCGATGTCGGAGAGTTTGCCCTTGGCGTACCCGCGGGCCCGCAGCCGCTTCTCGCCGATCACCACCGCCACGATTACCCCGAGCAGGATGCACAACGCATACCCACGAAACGGAATCGGCCCGAGGTGAACGACCCCCTGGCTCGGGCTGGGGATACTCGCGTGCACCGGTCAACCCTACGGGACCGGCCGCCCGACGGCGCCGGTCACCGCCGCCGAACCCCGGCCGCCAGCTGTGCCGCCAAGGTTGCGACAGCACGAACACCAGCAGCTTGGTCGGTGGCGTCCAACAGGCAACGCACCAGCGCCGAGCCGACGATGACCCCATCGGCGAAGGAGGCCACCTCGGCGGCTTGCGCGCCGCTGCTGACACCGAGCCCGACCGCGACGGGCAACGAGGTGCGCAGGCGACAGCGCCCCACCAGATCGCGGGCCCGGTTGCCGACCTCGGATCGGGCGCCGGTGACCCCCATCGTGGAGGCGGCGTAGAGAAATCCTTGGCTGGCGGCGGCCGTCGCGGCGATCCGGGCGTCGGTTGATGACGGTGCGACCAGGAAGACGGGGTGGAGGGCGGCCGCCTTGGTAGCCGTCAGCCACCCGGCCGCCTCCTCCGGCAGCAGGTCGGGGGTGATCACGCCAGCCGCACCGGCCGCGCTGAGCGCTTGGGCGAAGGCATTCAGCCCGTACCGTTCGACCGGATTCCAGTACGTCATCACCAGGCTGGGCGCGCCCGTCGCGGCCGCTGCCTGCACGGTGCGAAGCACGTCGGCTGTGCTCGTGCCGCCCGCGAGCGCGGCGTGCACCGCCGCCTGGATCGTGGGGCCATCCATCAGGGGATCGGTGTAAGGCAGACCGACCTCGACCACGTCGACCCCCGCCTCGACCATCGCCGCAATCGCGGTGCAGGCTCCCGGCAGGGACGGGAAACCGGCCGGAAGGTAGCCGATCAGAACTGCTCGGTTCTCGGATTTGGCCACCGCGAAGGTTTCCGCGAGTCGGCTACTCACGTGTCGAGTAGACCGAAATAGGCCGCCGCCGTGGCAGCATCCTTGTCTCCGCGCCCCGAGACGTTGATCACAATGAGCAAGTCCTCGGCGCGGCGGCCCCGGGCTACCTGCTGACGACCCCAATCGCAGGCTCCGGCGAAGGCGTGCGCGGTCTCGATGGCGCACAGGATGCCCTCGCTCTTGGCCAGCTTCGCCAACCCCTGCATCGCCCACGCGTCGGAAATGCCCCGGTAGGTGGCCCGCCCGCTGTCGCGCAGCCACGCGTGTTCCGGGCCGACACCGGGGTAGTCCAGCCCGGCGCTGAGGGAAAAGGTGGGCAGTGTCTGGCCATCTTGATCCTGCATGAGGTAGGAGCGCGCGCCGTGCAGCACCCCCGGCGTCCCGGCGGTCAACGGTGCCGCGTGCCGACCGGTTTCGACGCCGTCGCCGCCAGCCTCGCAGCCGATGAGCGCCACGCCAGGGTCGGGGATGAACGGATGGAACGCACCTATCGCGTTGGATCCGCCGCCGACGCACGCGACCACCGCGTCAGGCAACCGTCCTGCCAACTCCAGGCACTGCTGGCGGGCCTCGACACCGATGACGCGCTGAAAATCGCGGACCATCATCGGGAAAGGGTGGGGACCCACCACGCTCCCGATGATGTAGTGGGTGTCCTCGACGTTGGTCACCCAGTCACGCATCGCCTCGTTGGTGGCATCCTTCAACGTCTTGCTTCCGCTGTGCACCGGTATCACCTCGGCGCCGAGCAGTCGCATCCTGGACACATTCAGGGCCTGACGGCGGGTGTCCTCCTCACCCATATAGACGGTGCACGCGAAACCGAGCAGGGCGCAAACAGTTGCGGTGGCCACGCCGTGCTGACCGGCACCCGTCTCGGCGATGACCCGCCGCTTGCCCATCCGCTGCGTCAGCAGAGCCTGGCCCAGCACATTGTTGATCTTGTGAGAGCCGGTGTGTGCCAGGTCCTCTCGTTTGAGCAGGATCCGGGCGCCCCCGGCATGCTGGCTCAACCGCCGCGCATCGGTCAGCGGGGTGGGCCGGCCCGCATAGGTCCTCAGCAGGCGATTCAGCTCGGAGGTGAACGCCGGGTCCGCTTGCGCGCTTTCGTAGGCCAAGGTCAACTGATCCAGTGCCGCCACCAGGGCTTCCGGCACGAAGCGGCCGCCATACGGACCGAAATGACCGGCGCGGTCGGGAATTTGGTCGCGAGCGAGCGGCGTCATCTGGCTCCCCCGGAACGCGTTGCGGGATGGGCGCCGGCCGCGACCAGGTCGAGCACTGCCTGCCTCGGGTCGCCACGGATGACGAGCGCCTCCCCGACGAGTACCGCGTCCGCGCCGTCGGCGGCGTAGCGCAGGACGTCGCGCGGTCCGGTGACCCCCGACTCGGCCACCTTGAGGACCCCCCGGGGGATCTCCGGGGCAAGTCGCGCGAAGGTCGTGACGTCGACCTCCAGCGTGGTCAGATCACGGGCGTTGACCCCGATTACCTTGGCCCCGGCGTCCAGCGCCCTCATCAGTTCGGGTTCGTCATGGACCTCGACCAGGGCGGTCATCCCCAGCGACTCCACCCGATCGAGCAGGCCGCACAATCGCGGCTGATCGAGCGCCGCCACGATCAGCAAGACCAGGTCGGCACCGTATGCTCGTGCCTCGAACACCTGGTAAGGGGAAACGACGAAGTCCTTACGCAGCAGTGGAATATCGACAACGGCGCGGACGGCGGCCAAGTCGGCGAGGGTGCCGCCGAAGCGTCGGGTCTCGGTGAGCACGCTGATGGCGCATGCTCCACCGCCGGCATAGTTGACGGCCAGGGCCGCGGGGTCGGTGATGTCGGCAAGGCTGCCCCGGCTCGGGCTGGAACGCTTCACCTCAGCGATCACTCCCACGCCCGGCGCCCGCAATGCGGCGATCGCGTCGCGGGGTGGGCGGGTCGAGGCGGCCCGGCTGCGGACCTCCTCCAGCGGTCGGGCGGCTTCGCGGGCGACCAGATCGGCCCGAACCCCGTCGAGGATGCCATCCAGTGCCGTCCCTGGCTGCGGTTGCACCTGGCCAGGGTAGCGGCGCCTTTGCGGGCGACCGCCGAGGGCCGGCCGGTACGTTGGTCCCCGTGTCCGAGGAAAAGCAGCCGATCAAGATGCTCGGTGATCGAGTGCTCGTCGCCCAGCCGGCCGCCGAGGGCGAGCGCACCTCGAGCGCCGGGATCCTCATCCCCGCCACGGCACAGGTCGGCAAGCGGCTGTGCTGGGCGCAGGTGATGGCGACCGGCCCGCATGTACGCGCCGTCGAGGAGGGTGACAGCGTCCTGTTCAATCCCGAGGACCGATTCGAGGTGGAGGTTCACGGTGCCCGCTACCTGATCCTTCGCGAGCGCGACCTTGCCGCCATCGCGGCCGCTCGCCTCGATCAGGGCGGGACGGGGCTCTACCTGTGACGACTACCCAGATCCCCCCGGAGTTGGCCGCGCGGGGGCTGCGCCGGGGAGGGTGATGGTGAAGGCCGCTCCCCCCTCTGGCGCGTGACCGGCCGCAGCCGAGCCGCCGAGGCGTGCGGCGAGGCCGGCCACCAGGGCGAGCCCTAGGCCGGTTCCTACCGGGCGCAGGCCGCGGTACCGCGCAAAAAGAACGCCCTGCTCGAAGGCAACCCCAAGGTCGTCGTCAGCCAGGCCCGGCCCACCGTCTCTGACCTGCAGCAGGGCGCCGCCGCCGTCCCCCGGCCCGGCGGCGAAGACGATGGGCGCGCCGACCGGGGTGACCCGAAGCGCATTTTCGGCGAGACCGTCGAGGATCTGCCGGACCCGCAACGGGTCGGTCCGCACCGTGACGGGGACGGCGTCGAGCCGCAACACGACCCCGGCGTCCACGCAGCGCCGCTGCCAGATGGGCGCCGCCTCCCGCAGCAGCACGGCTAGGTCCACCGGCGCCAGGTCCACCCGAAAATCGTCGGCCCCCAGCCTAGCCAGGTCCAGCAGGTCCGCGACCAGACGTTCCAGCCGCCCGGCCTCGGCCCGGATGGTCGCCGCGGCGGCCGGGATGTCATCGACGAGCCCATCAGTCAGGGCTTCGGCATAGCCCCGGATACCGGTGAGGGGCGTCCGGAGCTCGTGACTGACCGACAGCAGGAACGCGCGCTGACGCGCCTCGGAGCTTTCCAACGCGCCGGCCAGCGCGTTGAGCGACTCGGCGACTTCAGCAACCTCCGCCGGGCCGCCCGGCCGGACCCGCACCGAACGCTCACCGGCCGCGAGGCGGTGAGCGACCGTGGCCGTCGCCGTCAACGGCGCCGCCAGCCGCCGAGCGAGCAGCACGCTTGCGAGTGCGGCCGCGCCCAGCCCGATCGCGAGGGCCAGGAAGATGCGCTGCCGCAACGGATTTGATAGCTCGGCCACGGTCGAGGTTGGCTGCAGCAGGACCGGGGTGACCAGCTCACCGGAGGGACGTGCCTCCACGAGGAAGGTCTTGGTGCCGACCCGGCGGGTCTGATCGACCACCGTCCCTGCCCGCACGGCCGCGAGAATATCGGCAGGAAGGTGGGGGCCACGCAGCTGCACCCCGTCGGCACGGACCGGGACGAACTGCACCTGCAGCCGGCGTAGCGCCGCCTCCCCAGTCCGGGCTGTTCCGCGACCTGCGGTGGGCGCGGCGGCGAGCGCAGCGAACCGGCCTAGGGTCCGCCTGGCCTGCGACTCGGCCGCCGACCGAACCAAGCCAAGGGCCAGCGCCCCGGCGACCAGTACCGCGAGCGCCGCGGCACCGACGGTGACCAACCCGATGCGCGTCGCCAGCGAAGAACGGCTGCTCACCGTCCGGCCGCGTAGCCGACGCCCCGGACCGTGCGGATCGGGGAATGCTCACCGAGCTTGGCCCGTAGTTGCGCCACGTGCACATCCACCGTCCGGGTTCCGGCCGCCGCGGCGTAACCCCACACCTCGGAGAGCAGCTGCTCGCGGGTTGCCACCCGGCCGGGCCGCTTGAGCAGCCAGACCAGCAGGTCGAACTCGGTTGCGGTCAATGCGACCTCGTCCCCGGCTACCGTCACCCGCCGCCTGGCCGGCTCCGCCAGCAACGCACCTAGCTGGTAGCTGCGCTCGTCAACCAGGACGCCCCGGCGCAGCACAGCCTTCACCCGGGCCACCAATTCCCGCGGGGAGAACGGTTTGGTGATGTAGTCGTCGGCGCCCATCTCCAGGCCAAGGACCCGATCAACCTCGTCGTCCCGAGCGGTCACGAACAGCACGGGCACCAGATCACCCTCGGCGCGCAGCGCACGACAGACCTCGGTTCCGTCGAGCTCGGGGAGCCCCACGTCCAGCACAATCGCGACCGGGTGCAGGCGGCGCGCCGCGGCCAGCCCGGAGCGGCCGTCAGCAGCAAGGTGAACACCGAACCCCTCCCTGGTCAGATACATCCGGACCAGGTCCGCGATGGTTTTCTCGTCCTCAACCACGAGGATCAGACCCCTGCCGTCGGCCACACCGTCAGTGTGGCGCCCTGCGCGGCGCCCACCGCGTTACGCCGCGTTCGAGGAAGGTCAATTCCTCGCGCACGCCCCGCCGGCTGGGGGGGGGTCAGGTGGTGGGGTCCTCGCCGCGGTCAAGGGCATCCCAGGTGCCCAGGTCAGTTGGCTTGCTCGGTCGCGCGCTCGCGCGGGCGGCCGGTGCCTCATACCGGCTGGAAAGCGCCGACCACCGGGGACCTTTGACGGCAAGCAGGCCGCCGGTAAGCGCCAGCAGCACCCCACCGAACACGGCCACCCACGGCCACGCTGAGGAATGCAGCGATGCACTCATCGGCAGCTGCGCGGCGAGGCGTTCACGTGCCATGCCCCGAGCACCTGGCGATTCGATCATCACGGCGACGCCGGCGATCACCATCAGTGCGCCCGCGACTGCCCGGCCGGCCCGCTTGGCCGCGAGTGCCGCGACCGCGCCGGCAACCGCCACCAGGATCGCGGCGGAGAGCACCGGGACGACCGAACCTCCGGTCACCTGCCCGGTGACGTGCACGAACGAACCCGCAACCGGTCGCCGGCCATTGCCGGATGCCCAACGGCCTCGCGCACACATCAGCAGCAATCCGGCGCTCACCAGCGACAGCAGGAAGGCGACGCCGGCCTCCCGCCGAGGGCCCATCAGGCGGGCGGTGCGAGCGGCGCGGTGCCGCCTGCCGCAATCACCGCGGGGCGCAGCGTGGCGGCCACGGCGGCCGCGCGCAGCACAGCGCTCGCCTTGGCCTTGGTCTCGGCTTCCTCCGCGGCTGGGTCGCTGTCGGCGACGATCCCGGCGGATGCCTGCACATAGGCCACGCCATCGTGCAGCACCGCCGTCCGGATTGCGATCGCCATGTCCAGATCGCCGCCGACATCGAGGTAGCCGACCGCGCCGCCGTAGACCCCGCGGCGCACCGGTTCGAGCGTGTCGATCAACTCCATTGCCCGGACCTTCGGCGCCCCGGTCAGCGTCCCGGCCGGAAAGCAGGCGAGCAGGACGTCAAGGGCGTCGTTGTCCGGCGCCACCTCACCGACCACCGTCGACACGATGTGCCACACGTGGCTGTAGCGCTCAAGCGCCCCAAATTCGACTACCTGGACGCTGCCCGGGGCGCATACCCGACCCAAGTCGTTGCGCCCCAGGTCAACCAGCATCACGTGCTCGGCCCGTTCCTTGGCGCTGGACACGAGTTCGGCCGCGAGCGCGGCGTCCTCCTGGGGGGTCGCCCCGCGCGGCCTGGTGCCAGCGATGGGGTGGAGCACGGCGCGGCGCTCGGTGACGGTCACCAACGCTTCCGGGGATGCGCCGACAATGTCGAAGCCGTCCAGACGCAGCAGGTACAGGTACGGCGAGGGATTGATCGAGCGCAGAGCCCGATAGAGCTCCAGCGCGTCCACCGTGACCGGGGTCTCAAACCGTTGACCGATCTGTACCTGGAACACCTCCCCGGCGCGGATTGCCTCCAGCGCCTGGCGGACCGCCGGTTGGTAGTCCCCTTCCGGTGTGCGGGACACGAACGGCGTCGCCGCGACCTCCCCGCTCGCCGCCGTGGTGGCCGGTGCCGGGGCGGCCAGCGCGGTGGCCATGGCTGCCAACCGCGCCACCGCGTCGTTCCACGCCTCATCGACGCGCAGGTCCGAACCGTCGAGGTTGATCGCGTTGGCGATCAGCACGAGGGAGCCGTCGCTGTGGTCGAGAACGGCCAGGTCGCTCGCCAATAGCATCACGAGCTCGGGCACCGGCAGGCCGGGAGCGGCGAGCTCGGGCAGGCGCTCCAGTCGCCGCGCGACGTCGTAGGACAGGTAACCCACCAGGCCGCCGGTGAGGGGTGGCAACCCCTCGGTCCGGGGGGTACGTAGTGCCCTCATCGTCGCGTGCAGTGCCACCAGCGGGTCGCCGCCGAGGGGAACGCCGGCAGGTGGTGTCCCGGTCCAGACGGCCTGGCCCCCTCTTTCAGTAAGGGTGGCTGCACTGCGCACCCCGACGAACGAGTAGCGCGACCAGCGCCCGCTGGTCGCCGATTCCAACAGGAAAGTGCCCGGCTGGCCGGCCGCGAGTTTGCGGTAGACGCCAACGGCGGTCTCCCCGTCGGCAAGCAGCCGGCAGTGCACCGGGATGACCCGACGATCTCGAGCCTGCCGTCGGAAAGCCTCCAGCGACGGGACTATCACCCCGGTTGTCACGCGCCGCTCAACGGGTTGCGGCCTCGGCGGCCGCGCCAACCACCGCGGGGAGCGGCGCTGCATCGAAGCAGGTGTGATCGCCGGTGTGACAGGCGGCCCCCACCTGGTCGACGCGGACCAGCACTGTGTCGCCGTCGCAGTCAAGGGCGACCGACTTGACCCACTGTTGGTGGCCGGAAGTTTCACCCTTGACCCAGTACTGGGTTCGGCTACGGCTCCAATACGTGCAGCGGCCGGTGGTCAAGGTGCGGTGCAGCGCCACATCGTCCATCCAGCCGACCATCAGAACCTCCCCGGTGTCGTGTTGCTGGGCAACGGCCGGGAAGAGCCCATCGCGGTCGCGCTTGAGGCGGGCCGCGATCTTCGGATCGAGCGGGGAATCGCCGGCCGGGTCAGTCATGACCGCCATTGTGCCGCGCGGACCCTCCCAACCGCGCGGCCGCGGCGCGCTGGGCATCCCAGCTGGCGTAGAGCCGCCCGTACACCCCGCCCTGCGCGAGTAGCGCGGCGTGCGTCCCGCGCTGCACCACCCGGCCGGCATCGATCACCAGCACCTCATCCGCCCCTTCGGCGGTCGACAGCCGGTGCGCGATCGTCACTGCCGTCCGGCCCCTGGTCAACCCGGCCAGGGCCCGGGCGATCCGCAGTTCAGTGGCCGGGTCGACCGCGCTGGTCGCCTCGTCCAGCACCAGCAGATCGGGATCGGCGACGTAGGCCCTGGCCAGCGCCACCAGCTGGCGCTCGCCGACCGATAGCGCCTCCCCCCGCTCCCCCACCCTGGTACCGATCCCGTCGGCCAGCCCGGCCAGCCACTCCCCGAGCCCGAGTTCGGTGAAGGCCAGCTCCGCATCGTCATCGGATAGCCCTTGCCGGCCGTAGCGGACGTTCTCAGCGATGGAGGCATCGAACAGGAAGCCGTCCTGCGGCACCACCACGACCCGCCGGCGCAACGAGGAGAATGGAACGTCGGTGAGCGCGACGCCGCCCAGCTCGACCACGCCGCCGCTCGGATCCATCAAACGAGTGAGCAGCTTGGCGAAGGTGCTCTTGCCGCCCCCGGTCTCGCCCACCACCGCGAGCTTGACCTGCGCGTCAACGGCCAGATCCACGTCGTGCAGCACATCCGGACCGCCCGGATACGCAAAGCGCACATGCCGGAACCGGACGGCCAGCGGCCCGCGGGGAAGCGGGGTGCCTCGCTCACCTGGGTCGGCCACGTCGGTGGGGGTGTCGAGCACCTCCAGTACCCGGCGGAAGCTGGCAACGGCGTTCTGCGCCTCGTTCAACGCCTCGGTCGCGACCTGCACCGGCTGCACGAACAAGGAGACAAGGAAAAGGAAGGCGACGAGGCGTCCGACGGACAGGTGCCCAGCCACGCCGAGCAGGACCCCACCCACCACCACCCCGACGTTCGCCAGGGAGGCGCCAAGCTCACCAAAGACGTACACCCCCACCGAAAGACGCTGCGCCTGGGTCTGCGCCTGCCTGGTGGCGTCCACCGCGGCGTCGATCCGGTCGGCGGTCCGGTCCTCCACGGCGTACGCCTTGATCACCTGGGCGCCGACCACCGACTCGGCCACCACCCCGAGCATTTCCCCGATTCGCCGGCGGACCAGCGCATAAGCGCCCGACAACCGCTTTTGCAGCCTTCGGCCGACGTAGATGGCGGGGGTGAAGGAGATGAGCACCAGCAGCGCAAGCGGCCAGGAGTAGAAGAACATCAGCGCGATGGCGAGCAGCACTTGGCCGCCTGCTGTCACCAGGAACACCCCGCCGTACTGCATGAAGATGCTGACGGTGTCAACGTCGCTGGTCACCCGACTGACCAGCGAGCCACGGCGCTCGGCTTGCTGGTGTAGCACCGACAGGTCATGCACGTGCCGAAAGGTCCGCACCCGCAGGTGCGCAAGACCCGACTCGGTTGCCCGATACAGCCGGGAGTTCATCGCGTAGTTGGCGCTGATTGTGGTGATGATCGCGAACGCGCCCAGCGCGACCAGCAGCCGAATCAAAAATAAGTGGGGGTGACCGCCGGCCAGGCCACGGTCGAGGACCTGCTGAACGACGACGGGCACCACGACGCGGCCGACGGTCGCGACCAGGGCGAGCAGCAAGGTGGCGGCGAGGCCCTGCGCAAACTCCGGCGCCAGCAGCAACGCGCGGCGCAGGACATGCCTGGCCGTCGGTGGTGGGCTCGCCGGCGGCCCAGCCGATGTCGCTGCCGTCACGCTGGCTGGGCGGCGCTGTCGTAAGCCGAGACGATCCGGCGATAGGCCGCGTTGCGGGTCAGCAACTCCAGGTGTTCCCCCCGGTCGGCGATGCGCCCATGATCGAGGAACAACACCTCGTCCGCGAGGGCGATACTCGCCTTGCGGTAAGCGACCACCACCGTTGTCGCCGGCGCGGCGCGCGCGCGGAGCCCCGTCAGGATGGCCTGCTCGACCGAAGGGTCGACGCTGGAGGTTGCGTCGTCGAGCACCAGCAGCCGGGGGCGCCGCACGATTGCCCTGGCCAAGGAGAGTCGTTGGCGCTGGCCCCCGGACAGGGTCGTGCCGCGCTCCCCGATCACGCTGTCCAATCCCCCGGCCAGGGCCGCCACGAACCCCTCAGCCTGCGCGATGCGCAGCGCGGCCCATACCCGTTCGTCGGTGATGTTCGCGCCGAGGGTGACGTTTCCTCGAACGGTGTCGTCGAACAGGAAGGTGTGCTGGGCGACCAAAGCCGCGGTCCGCGCCACCTCACCGCGGCGCAGCGACCGCAGGTCGATGCCATCGAAGCTGACCGCCCCCCGGTCCGGATCTATCAGGCGCACCAGCAACGAGACCAGGGTCGACTTGCCCGAGCCGGTCGATCCCACCAGCGCGACGGTCCGCCCGGCAGCCACCTCGAAGCTGACGCCGTGCAGCACGGGGGGGTGCCCGGCGTAGGCGTAGGACACCCCGTTGGCGCGCAGCCGCACCGGCCCATCGCCGCTCGGTGCTGGCCCGTCGCCGGCCGCGAGTTGCCCGCTGGCCCGCAGCACCCGCTGCACCCGCTCATGACCCACCACACTGCGCGGCACCTCGGCCAGCGCCCAGCCGATGGCGCGCAGCGGGAAAGCCAGCAGACCGAACAGGTACGCGACCCGCACCAGCGTGCCGGTGCTCTCCCTGCTGACCCCCACCACCAGTACCAGCAGCGTGCCCAGGTTGGGAATCGCTTCGAGCATCGGATCGAACAGCCCACGCAGCCGACCGACCCGGACCAAGGCGTCGCGCAGCTCGTAGGCCCGCGCCGCGAACCGATCGGTTTCCTGCTGTTCGCGGCCGAGGGTCTTGACCACGAGCGCGCCCTCGAACGATTCGTGCGCGATACCGCTCACCTCACCGCGTAACTGCTGTGCCCTGGTGACTCTGGGCGACATCCGCCGGGCGTAGGCGGTGTTGGTGGCGACCACGGTCGGGAACACCAGCATGCCGATAACGGCCAGCAGCCAGTCGGTGGCAAGCAGCAACCCGACGGTCACGACGATGATCACAAGCACGCCCACGGCAAAGGGGAACGGGGCGATCGGGTACCACAAGGCCTCCACGTCCGAGTTGGCGGTGGACAACAGTTCGCCCGTGGAGTGCCGGGAGTGCCAGGCCAGCGGGAGTTGTAGATAGCGCCGGGTGACCCGCCTGCGGTAGTCACCCTGCAGTCGGTACTGCATCACCCCCGCGCCGAGCCGACGCGCGACGATTCCGGCAATCTTGACGAACGCCACCCCGAGGATGGCGAGCACCGACACGGCGAGCACCGAGGCGCTCGTGCGGCCGGTGCGGATCGCCGGTGCCACCACCCGGCCGGTGATCGCGCCGAGCACGTACGCCTGCGCGATGATCATCAACCCGTAGGCGAGGGAGCCACCGAGGGAGATGGCGAAAACCCGCGGTTGCTCGCGGACCGCGCCGATCAGGATGCCGATTCCCCGCCGGAGTACGTCCCCTCCGATCTTTGGCACGCTGACATCCTTTCAGGCCCCGGTGGGTGGCCCGGACCGACGGAGGGACTTGGGCAGGCCTCAGCGGGCGAGATTGCCGGCGGCGCGGAGGGCAGCCTTGACCTGCCCCACCGTGAGGACGCCGAAATGAAAGACGCCGGCCGCGAGTACGGCGTTCGCCCCCGCCGCGACCGCAGCCGGGAAATGCTCGAGCGCCCCTGCGCCCCCAGAAGCAATGATTGGTACGTCAACGACCGCGCGGACCGCCGCAGTCATCGTGACGTCGTAGCCGGCGCTGGTGCCATCGGCGTCCATCGAGTTGAGCAGGATCTCCCCCGCCCCGAGCTCGGCCCCACGCCGGGCCCATTCCACGGCGTCTACGCCGGTCCCGCGCCGTCCGCCGTGGGTGGTGACCTCAAAACCGGAGGGCGTTCCCCTGGCCCGACGGGCGTCGATCGACAGCACTATGCACTGGCTGCCGAAGCGTCGGCTGGTCTCGCGCAGCAGGTCCGGATCGCACACGGCCGCCGTGTTGATGCCGACCTTGTCGGCTCCGGCCCGCAGCAGCCGGTCAACATCATCTGCGGTGCGCACCCCACCACCGACGGTCAGGGGGATGAAGACCTGCTCGGCGGTCCTTCGCACCACCTCGTCGGTGGTGTGCCGGTCCGCGCTGCTGGCAGTGATGTCGAGGAACACGAGCTCGTCGATCCCCTGCGCGTCGTACCGCGCGGCGAGCTCGACGGGATCCCCGGCATCGCGCAAGCCGGTGAAGTTGATTCCCTTCACCACCCGGCCGGCGTCGACGTCCAGGCAGGCGATGACGCGGGTTGCGACGCTCACGTCGCGAACGCCAGCTGACCAAGGGCCTCGGGGAGCGTGAACGCACCCGCGTAGAGGGCCTTACCGACGATGACCCCCTCCACGCCGTCGGGTTCCAAGCCGGCCAGCGCCCGCAGGTCGGCGAGGGTGGCGACTCCCCCGCTGGCGACCACCGGCTGGGACGTGACGGCGCAGACCTGCTTGAGCAGCTCCACGTTCGGCCCGGTGAGGGTGCCGTCGCGGTGCACGTCGGTTACCACGTAGCGGGCGCAACCCTCGGCGTCGAGCCGCGCCAATACCTCGAACAAGTCCCCGCCGTCGCGGGTCCAGCCCCGCGCCGCCAATGTGGTGCCCCGGACGTCGAGGCCCACGGCGATCCGGTCGCCAACCCGACCGATCGCTGCCCGCAGCCAATCGGGATCTTCAACGGCCGCTGTACCGATGTTGATCCGGCTCGCTCCGGTCGCCAGCGCTGCGAACAAGGAAGCATCGTCACGGATCCCGCCGGACACTTCCACGCTGACTCCGCGGTCGGCCAGCGCCGCCGTCACCTTAGCCAGCAGCGCCTGATTCTCCCCGCGCCCAAAGGCGGCGTCCAGGTCAACCAGGTGAACCCAGCCGGCGCCCTGCTTGGCCCAGTCCATCGCGGCCGCCAAAGGGTCCCCATAGCTTGTCTCGCTGCCCGCCGCTCCCTGCACCAGTCGGACGGCGGACCCCCCGGCGACATCCACCGCGGCCAGCAGATCCAGAGTCACAGCATGCCCAGCCAGTTTTTCAGCAGCAGCAGTCCCGCATCTGCTGACTTCTCTGGGTGGAACTGGGTGGCACACACGGGGCCGTTCTCGACCGCGGCCAGGAATGGCTCACCATGCTCGGCCCACGTGGCCAACCCGGGGCCGCTGCGCGCAGCGTAGGAATGCACGAAGTAGAACCATGCATCGTGCAGACCGGCGAGCAGGGCGCTGGCAGGGGGCACCCGAACGGTGTTCCACCCCATGTGCGGCAAGATCGGCGCGGCGAGACGGGTGACCGCACCGGGCAGCACCGCGAGCCCGTCGGTGATCTGGCCGTGTTCCTCACCACGCTCGAACAGCACCTGCATGCCCACGCAGATGCCAAGAACCGGCCGGCGGGCGGCGACCCGCTGCCGGATGACCGCTGCGGCGCCTGTGGCGTCGATGCCTTTCATGCAGCTCGCGTAAGCCCCGACGCCGGGCACCACCAGACCGTCGCAGCTCGCGGCCGCGGCCAGGTCGGCGCTCACCTGCACCACCGCGCCGGCCCTGGTCAACGCTCGTTCGGCCGAGCGCAGGTTCCCACTGCCGTAGTCGAGGACGACGACCTTCACAGCACGCCCTTGGTGGAGGGCACGCCGACCGACCGGGGGTCGAGCGAAGCAGCATCGCGTAAGGCCCGCGCGAAGGCCTTGAACTGCGCCTCCACGACATGGTGGGCGTTGCGTCCGGCCAGCACCCGCACGTGCAAGGTGACGCGCGCCTCGGCGACGAACGACTCGAAGATATGCCTGGTCAGCGTCGTGTCATAGCTGCCGATCAGCTCCACCAGGTCGGGCTCGGTGTGGACCAGATATGGCCGACCGGACAGGTCGACGGCGACCTGAACGAGGGTCTCGTCCAGCGGGACGAGGGCGTCGCCATAGCGCCGGACGCCGGTCTTTTCTCCTAGGGCCTCGCGAAAGGCCTGCCCGATCGCCAACGCCGTGTCCTCCACGCTGTGGTGGGCGTCAACGTCAAGATCGCCACGGGTTTCCACCGCTAGGTCGAACCCGCCATGCTTGCCCAGTTGGGCCAGCATGTGGTCATAGAACGGGACGCCCGTCGACACCGACGCCTGCCCGGTGCCGTCGATGTCCAGTCGGACTCGTACCCTGGACTCCTTGGTCTCCCGGTCGACGGTCCCGACGCGCGTCAAGGCATGACCTGTGTCAGCGCCGCCAGGAACAGCTCGCATTCGGCCGTGGTGCCGACGCTCACCCGTAGCCAGCGGGGCAGCCCCACGTCCCTGACCAGCACGCCGCGGTCCAGCAATCCCTGCCAGATCTCATCCGGCCGATCGAACCGACCGAACAGCATGAAGTTCGCGTCGCTCGGCCCGACCTTCAGGCCGGTGGCCCTGAGGGCAGCAGCGAGCCGGTCCCGGTCCGCGCAGACCTGCCTCACCGTAGCGAGCGTCTGCTCGGTATGCCGCAGCGCGGCGAGGGCAGCGGCCTGGGTCAAGGCGGACAGGTGATAGGGCAATCGCACCAGCTGGAGGGCGTCGATGACGGCGGGGGCGGCAGCGAGGTAGCCAACCCGGGCGCCGGCCAGCGCGAACGCCTTGCTCATGGTGCGCGTCACGATCAGCCGCGGGTAACGCTCCAGCAAGGTGATGGCCGAGGTCTGGGTAGAGAACTCCGCGTAGGCCTCATCGACGATGACGATGCCGGGCGCGCATTCGCACACCGCCTTGACTACCGACAGCGCCATCGGCGTTCCGGTCGGGTTGTTCGGGCGCGTCAGGAAGACCACGTCTGGCATGGTGCGGACCACAGCCGAGTTCGCTTGCTCGGCGGATACGGTGAAATCCTCGCGCCGTGGTTCGTCCATCCACCGGGTTCCGCCGAGCCGGGCAATGAGTGGATGCATGGAGTAGGAGGGGACGAAGCCCAGCGCCGAACGACCGGGGCCGCCGAAGGCCTGCAACAGCTGGGCCAGCACTTCGTTCGAGCCGTTTGCGGCCCAGACCTGGTCGGGGTCAACGCCAAGGTAGGCCGCCAGCCCGGCCCGGAGTCTTATCGCCTCCCGGTCGGGATAGCGGTTCAGGCCGTTTGCGATCTCGCTCACGGCATCGGTAAGATCCGCCACCAGCGCGGGCGGGGGCGGGTAGGGGTTCTCGTTGTTGTTCAGCCGCACCGGAACGACAAGCTGCGGCGCGCCGTATGGCCGGGTGCCGCGCAGCTCGGCGCGCAGCGGTAACGCGGCCAGCTGCGCGGCGCGCGACGGACACACGGTGGTCACGGCCGCAGCCGGAGGGCAACCGCGTCCCGGTGACCGAGAAGGTCCTCGACTTCGGCCAGCGCCGCGATGTGCGGCGCCACCTCGGCCAGCGCCGCGGCGCTGTAGTCGACGACGTGAATGCCGCGCAGGAACGAACTCACCGATAGCCCGGCGGTGTGCCGAGCCGTGCCACCGGTGGGTAGCACGTGGTTGGACCCGGCGACGTAGTCGCCGAGCGGTACCGGCGAGTGCGGGCCGACGAAGATGGCGCCGGCATGGCGAACCCTTCCCGCGACGTCGGCAGCGTTGCGGGTGATTACCTCCAGGTGCTCGCCGGCCCACGCGTCAACCACGCGGAGGCCGTCCTCAAGTCCGCTGACAATGACCGCCGCGGACTGATCGGCCAGCGCTGCCTCGACTATGGCGCGGTTGTGCGTGGCGGGCACCTGCTTGCCCAACTCCACGTCCACCGCGTCGGCCAGTTCGACCGAGTCTGTCACCAGCAGGCACGAGGCGAGGACGTCATGTTCGGCCTGTGCGATGAGGTCAGCGGCGACAAAGGCAGGGTCGGCGGAGGAATCGGCCAAGATCCCCACCTCGGTGGGTCCGGCCTCCGCGTCAATCTGAATCACCCCACGCAACAGGCGCTTGGCGGCCGTCACATAGACGTTGCCGGGGCCGGTCACCAGGTCGACCGGCCGACAGCTCTCGGTGCCATAGCCGAACATCGCAATCGCCTGCGCACCCCCCACCCGGTAGACCTCGTCCACCTCGAGGAGCGCGCAGGCAGCGAGCACCACCGGGTGCACGTCACCGCCAAAGGGCCGTTGCGGCGGGGAGGCAACGGCAAGTGAGCGAACACCGGCGACCTGCGCGGGAACCACGTTCATCACCACCGAGGAGGGATACACCACCCGGCCGCCAGGCACGTAGAGCCCGACGCGGTCGACCGGGACCCACCGTTCGGTGACAAAGCCGCCGGCCACGACCTCGGTGGTCACATCCGGCCGAAGCTGGGCCCGATGCACCTTCCGTGCGTGCGCGATGGCCGCCTCGAGGGCCGACCTGACTGGCGAGTCGAGTGCGTCAAGAGCCGCCGCGAACGCGGCGGCCGGCACGCGGAGTGCGTCGAGGTTCACCCCGTCGAAACGAGCCGTGGCGGCGCGGACCGCGGCATCACCGCGCAGTCGCACCGAGTCCAGCACGGGCTGGACAACGGAGGTAGCAGCCTGCACGTCGAGCGCGGCGCGGGGCAGCACACCCCGCAGGTCGGCGGGGAGACCGGCGGTGAGGTCGATCCGGGTCAGCACATGGTCAAGGTTACCGGCCGAGTCGGCCACGATCGCGCCGATATGCTGGGGCGGTGGCCGGACAGCGCACGCTCATTCCGTTGTTTCCCCTTGGCACCGTACTTTTCCCCGGGTTGCTGCTCCCGCTAAATATCTTCGAGCCGAGATATCGGCAGTTGGTGCGGGATCTGCTCGACCGGCCCGATGAGGTCCGTCGGTTCGGGGTGCTCAACATCCGCCACGGTCGGGAGACCGGCGCCGACTCGGTCGACGCGCTGCATGAGGTCGGCACCACGGCGGCCCTCTCGCGGGTCGTGGAGAAGCCAGACGGGGGCTATGAGCTGATGACGGTGGGCGCCGATCGCTTCCGGCTGCTCGAGCTCGAACACAGCCGGCCGTATCTGCAGGGTAAGGTCGAGCTGCTTGGCGATCCGGTTGGTGACGCGGCCGAGGCCCGGTCGCAGGTTCCGGCGCTCCTGGCGAGCTACCGCGCCTACCTCGTGGCCCTGGCCAGCAGCCGCGGTAGCGAGATCGAGTTGCCGGATCTGCCCGGCGAGCCGCAGTTGCTTGCCTGGCTCGTCGCGGCGACCGTCGTAGTGGAGCCCTCGGTGCGCCAGCAACTACTGGAGGCGCGGGACACCACCACCAGGCTCAGGGCCGAGATCACCTTGCTACGCACGGAAACCCGGCTGCTGCATACGGTTTCGGCTGCCCCCGCGCCCGGCCTGACCCGGCTGCCGCAGTCCCCGAACTAGTTGACGCGTGTGTGGGTGGGGTCGGGCTCGCCGCGCAACAAGGCCGGCGTCCCCACGACCAGCTGCACGAGGGCGCCGAAAAGCGGCAGCACAACCCAGTCGGCGCTGCCCTTCACATATGGCCGCACCTGCACCACCGTGCCCTGCGCGGCCGTTCGAAGCGACGCGTAGTCGCCGTGCACGAGCGCGTGCCCGAGGGCAACCGCGATCAAGCCGGCTATCGACCCGCCCGTCAGCAGACCGCACACAGCACCGACCAGTTCCCGGCGGCTCGCCAGGGCGACCAGCACTCCGAGCAGGACTCCCGCGGCGGCCAGCAGCCCAAGCATGAGCACATCCCCTCCCGCGGAAGCGCGATCCTCGGTCAGGTTCGGCAGCAGGTAACGATCAGCCGCGTCGACCGGGAACACCGCAACGTGCGGCACTACCGCCGCCCACAGCAGCCCCAGCGGCGCGCCGATGGGCGCCACGAGGAGGCCCACGAGCAGGCCGCGGCGGACCTCGGCCCTGATCGGGATCGGATTCGCGGCCAATCTCAGCGCATCGTCGGGTGGCGGCCGGCCGAGGGAGGTGGCACTCATCGATTGACCTGCCGGCGAAAAAGGCCACCAGCCAACGCCAGAGCCGCAATCGCGACGCCCAGGCAGATCAATAGATCAAGGCCTACAGAGGCCCACGCCACCCGGGTGTGAAAGGTCTCGGCGAGCGCGTCGGCCGCGTAGGTGCTGGGCACCAGCGCCCGCAGCGCGCGCAGCACAAGCGGCAGCCGGTGCGCAGGGATCAGGTTGAGGAAGATGACAGCGCTCATCCCGAGCTGTCCGGCTACCGTCGCTAATTCCGGCTTGGGTGCCAGCAGGCCCAACAGCGCCCCCAGTCCGGCCAGCGAAGCGGCCGCCAGCGGTAGCACCGCCGCAAGAATCCACAATCGGCTCAGGGGTAATCCGTAGAGCGCCGCCCCGGCCACAGCCGTGACGACCGCGCCGGGAACGGCGAAAACGCCGTAGGCCCCGGCGGTGCCCAGCGCGACTGCTGAGCCTGGAACGGCCAGCGCCGCGTAGTAGTCCAGACCGCCCTCGGCGCGCAGCGCGCCGAGCCGCTGGGCCAGCAAGTTCAGGCAGACGAAGGCAGCCACCAAGACGGTGGCACCGGCGACCACCTGTTGCTCGGTCAGGACGCTGGAGGTGTCCACTACCCCGCGGAGCAGCAGCAGGATGCCAATGCTCTGGAGTGCGGCAACGAAAAGGAGCGGGATCCGCGCCACTCGGGCCCGCTGCAGTTGCTGGGTGAAGACCACGGCGGTAGCGATCCCGAGGCGGGCGCATTCCCCGAGCATGGCGGGCGATTGGACCGCCCCGCCGGCGCCGCCGGCACGGACGGCCGACCGGGACGTGGCGCTCACGAACGCTCCAGATCGTCGGAGCGGCCGCCAAGGGTTACGTAGACGTCCTCCAGGCTCGGCGTCGCAAGGGTGAAGTCATCCAGCGCCGCCAACGCGGCGCCCGTGGTCAGCCGACCCAACGCCTCCCGGGCCTGCGCGGCGGGGAGCCGCAGGGTCCAACGTCGACCCTGTACGCGCGCCAATGCAGCCAGCCGGTCCACCGTGGGCTCGCCAACCGGGGCGGCATCGCGCCACACGAGTTCCAGCCGCAGCCCACCATCTACCTGCGCCTTCAGGCCGCCGGGGGTATCGCAGGCAATGACGCGACCGCGCTCGAGCACGGCGACCCGGTCGAGCACCCTCTCTGCTTCGAGCACATTGTGAGTGACCAGAACCGCGGTCGTGCCGCATTCGGCCCGCCGGCGTTCCACCGCTGTCCACACCGCCCGGCGAGCCACCGGATCCAGGCCCGTCGTCGGCTCATCGAGCACCAAGACTGGCCGTTCGCCGGCCAACACGGTCGCGAACGAGGCGAGTCGACGCTCGCCGCCGGACAGCCGCGCCACCGGCCGCGTGGCCAACGCGGCCAATCCGAGTTCGACCAGCACCGCATCGCGAGTACGCCGCGCCTGCGCCCGCCCCTGCCCACGTAGCCGAGCGGTCGTCTCGATCGCGGCAGCGACGGGCATGTCCCGCAGCACCGCGTCGCCCTGCCCGAGGTAGGCAACGGCCCGGCCAGCGAGCGAGGCCGTGAGCGGGACGCCGAACAGGGTAATGCGGCCCGCATCGGGGCGCAGCAGACCGACCAGCTGGCGAACCAAAGTCGACTTGCCCGCACCGTTCGGGCCGAGCAGCCCGAAGACCTCCCCGACGCGCACCCGCAGGTCGATGCCGTCGTTCGCGACCAGGTTGCCGTGTCGCCGGGTGAGCCCTTCGACAACGTAGCTGTCCATCCCCGCCAGCGTACGCACGGCCGGATCGGGGACGCGGACGGCCGGGCCCAGCCTCCGCTCAGATGGCCGAACTCATCCACACGATGATGTCCAACACCCGAAGGGGGGTCAGCGGCGGCCCGTCGCTTGGCGCCAGGCGCGCCAGCTGGGCGAATATCTCCGCGTGTTCACGTAGATCTTCCTGGATGACGGGAATCAGCAATTCCATGTACTGCCGAAAGGTGCGGGCGCCCCGCGGTGCCGGGGGGACCGCCCCGTCGCTTCGGTAGAAGTCCCGCACCCGGGAGTCGAACAGGGGAATCAGTGCTGGCCGCTTGCGGTGCAGCACCTTGGCCAGCAACGAGCCCTTCAAATCCCGGTCGGACACGCTCGGGTCGTCCAGCGGGTCGTAGAGGGCCGCCACCTCGGTCAGCAGCTCCGGTCCAGCTCCCATCAGCGTGGCGCTGGGCGGCAACGCCGACAACGCCCGCTGCAGCAGCGGCATCAGGGCGGTCAGCGTGGCCATGCGATCCAGGTCGACGGGGGCACCGAGCAGCGACGGTGCCAGCAGATCCCCCGTGCACAACCGGCCCGCGTCGGTGTTGGTCACCAACCCGTCGTAGTGCGGGTAGGCGTAGCGGTGGCCCCGGCGGCGCGGACCGAGGTACTCCTCAAGCAGGGTCTCGGCGTCGAAGATCTCTCGAGTTCCGCGGGCAAGCTTCACGTCGGACATCCTCGCAGCCCCCGCTCGATCCGGGGGCCACCGGGGCGAGCGTTCACAAGGTCGGCAGGCAGCCCGGGCCAAGCAGCGCCTTGAGATCGGCCATCAGGGCGGGACGGGCGCTGACCCGCAGCGTGTCATCGAGCTTCAGTCGGGTGCTACGCGGACCATTGACCAAACACAGGTGGACCTCCGTCGTGCCGGGATGCGTGGCGAGCACCTCCTTGAGCCGCTCGACCAGCGGGATGGTGCAGCGAGCTGCCGCGAGAACGACGGCCAGCGGGCCGCGTACCCCGCCGGAAAGATCCGGCGCGGACAGGTCCATGCCGATCATCCGCACGACGTCCTCGCGCTTGTCCACCCGGCCGCGCACCAGCACGATGGCGTCTTCGACGATGTGGTGGGCCACCTGTGCGTATGTGTTGGGAAAGAACAGCACCTCCACCGAACCATCGAGGTCCTCCAGCGCCGCCGTCGCCCACGGGGCGCCGTTCTTGGTCATCTTGCGCGTGACCCCGGTCAAGATCCCCCCGACCGTGATCATCGAGCCTTCGGCGACAGCCTCTCCTTGCAGCGCCGAAACCGGATGGTCAGAAGCGGCGGCGAGGACGTGCTCCACGCCGTAGAGGGGGTGGTCGGACACGTAAAGGCCGAGCATCTCCCGCTCGAAAGTGAGCAGGGTGGTCTTGTCCCATTCCTCGCTCGGGACCGTCAGCGCGGGCAGGCCGGCCAGTGCGCCGCTCACCCCGTCGTCGCCGATCGCCCCGAACAGGTCGTACTGACCGACCGCCTCGGCCCGCTTGGTGTCCAGGCACGCGTCAATGGCATCGCCGTGAATAGTAAGAAGACCGCGCCGGCTGTGACCAAGGGAGTCGAAGGCACCCGCCTTGATCAGCGACTCGACGACCTTCTTGTTGCAGACCGTCGCCCGCACGTGCGCAAGGAAATCGGGGAAGTCGGCGAACCGGCCGCGCCCCGTCCGGGTGACGATCAACGAGCCCACCACGTTCTCTCCCACGTTGCGGACCGCGCTGAGGCCGAAACGGATATCTGTACCGCGCGGGGTGAAGTTTGCGTCGGAGTCATTGACGTCCGGTGGAAGTACCTTTAGCCCCATCCGACGGCATTCGGCCAGGTACGCGGCGGACTTTTCCTTGTCGTCTTTCACCGACGTCAACAGCGCGGCCATGAACTCAGCCGGGTAATGCGCTTTCAGAAAGGCAGTCCAGTAGCTGACGAGGCCGTAACCGGCGGAGTGCGCTTTGTTGAATGCGTAGTCGGCGAAATGGCCCAGCGTGTCCCACAGCTTCTGCACGGCCGGCGCGGAGAAACCGTTCGCCCCCATGCCCGCCGCGAACGGCCCATACTCCTTGTCCAGGATTTCCTTTTTCTTCTTCCCCATCGCGCGGCGCAGCAGGTCAGCCTGCCCCAGCGAGTATCCGGCCACCTTCTGGGCGGCGGCCATCACCTGTTCCTGATAGACGATCACCCCGTACGTCTCGTCGAGGACCTCCGCGAGCGGCTCTGCCAATTCCGGGTGGATCGGCGTTCGCGGCTTTCGGCCGTGCTTGCGCTCGACGTAGTCCAGGTGGGCCCCGACGCCCATCGGCCCGGGGCGGTACAGGGCAATAAGCGCCGAGATGTCCTCGAAGGTGGAGGGGGCCATCGCCCGCATCAATGAGCGCATCGGGCCGCCCTCCAGCTGAAACACGCCGGTGGTGTCGCCGCGGCACAATAAGGCGTAGGTCTCCGGGTCGGTCAACGCGAGCTCCTCCAGGACAACGCTCTCGCCGCGGTTGGCCTGAATGTGGGCCAGGCAGTCGTCCAGGACGGTGAGGTTGCGCAGGCCCAGGAAGTCCATCTTGAGCAAGCCCAGTTTCTCTACGGTGCCCATGTCGAACTGCGTGATCACCGCACCGTCGGCCTCACGGCGCCACACCGGCACGTGGTCGGTGATCGGGTCGCGGCAGATCACCACCCCAGCAGCGTGGACGCCGGCCTGCCGCTTGAGCCCCTCCAACCCGCGCGCCGTCGCCACGACGCGTTGGGTATCCGGATCACCCTCATAGGCCTCGCGTAGTTCGCGAGCCTCGGAGTATCTGTCGCTGCCGGGTGTGAAGCAGTCGGTGAGGCTTGCCTCCTTGCCCATGACGGCCTTGGGCATGAGCTTGGTCAACCGGTCGCCAACCGCGTAGGGGTAGCCAAGAACCCGCGCAGAATCCTTGATCGCCTGTTTCGCCTTGATGGTGCCAAACGTAATAATCTGCGCCACCCGCTCCTCGCCGTACAACTCGGTGGCGTAGCGGATCATGTCGCCGCGGCGGCGTTCATCGAAGTCGAGGTCGATGTCGGGCATCGAGACGCGTTCGGGGTTCAGAAAACGCTCGAAGACCAGCCCGTACCTGACCGGATCGAGCTCGGTGATCCCCATCGAGTAGCCCACCAGGCAGCCGGCTGCCGATCCCCGGCCGGGGCCAACGCGGATGCCATGACTTTTCGCGTAGGCCACCAGATCAGCGACGATCAAGAAGTACGAGGGGAACCCCATCTGCAAGATGACGCCCATCTCGTAGTCGGCCTGGGCGCGGACCTTCTGCGAGATGCCGCCGGGGAAACGTCGGACCAGGCCACGCTCCACCTCCACCCGGAACCAGGACTCCTCGGTGTGCCCTTCGGGCAGCGGAAAACGCGGCAACAGGTAGCCGCCGGTCCGCCAATCGATGTCGACCCGTTCGGCGATCTCCAGCGTGGCGTCACATGCCTGCGGGTGGTCGCTGAACAGCGCCCGCATCTGCGCGGGGCTCTTGAGGTAAAACTCCTCGGCATCGAAACGGAAGCGGGCCGGATCTGCCAGGGTCGCGCCAGTCTGAACGCACAACAGCACCTCGTGGGCCGTGGCGTCCTGCTTGGAGGTGTAGTGCAGGTCGTTGGTGGCGACCAGCGGGAGGCCGAGGTCCCTGGCCAACTTGACCAGCCCCGGTGAGGTGCGCTTTTCGATGTCGATGCCGTGGCTCATCAACTCGACGTAGAAGTTGTCCCGCCCAAAGATGTCTGCCAGCTCACTGGTGATCCGGCGTGCGGCCGGTTCGTCCCCTCGTTCGAGGGCCTGGCTCACTTCCCCGCCGGCGCATCCGGTGGTGGCGATCAGGCCCTTGCTGAACCTGGACAGCAGCTCTCGGTCCATCCGCGGCTTGTAGTAGTGCCCCTCCAGGCTGGCCAGGCTGGACAGTTGGGTGAGGTTCTGGAAACCGGTCATGTCCTGCGCCCAGATGGTGAGGTGCGAGTACTTCTCACCCGTCTTGTCGAATCGGCTCTTCGGCGCCAGGTATGCCTCGGTGCCCAAGATCGGCCGGATCCCGGCAGCCTTGGCCCTGGTGTAGAAATCGTGCGCCCCATAGAGGTTGCCATGATCGGTCATGGCGAGGGCGGGCATCGCCATCTGCTCACAGCCGCGCAACAGGTCGGTGAGCCGGGCCGCGCCGTCGAGCATCGAGTACTCGGTGTGGACATGCAGATGCACGAACGAGTCACGCTCCGAGCCGGGCATGCGGCAGCGGACCTCCTCGGCGAACGGGCGGCTGCTGCCGGCGGTGCGGCGGGGAAAGGCGGCCGGGCGGGGTGCGGTGGAGACCCTTGTCTAGCACGAGGTCCGGACAGAGCTGGCACCCGACACTCGGGTCAGCCAAACGCGTGCGTCGGTCCCGGCGCGTCGCGCTCGGTCAAGGGCAGCGGCTTGCTGAAGCGGTACTCGGTGCTGTTCGAGCTGTCGTGCAGTTCACGCGTTTCGGACTGCCTGGCGTATCCGAGCCGGGTATAAAGACGGTGCGCATCGGCGAACCGCGTATCGCTCCACAGCACCACCTGGGAAGCGCCCCGCTCGCGGGCGATGCGCTCAACGACTCCCACGAGAGCGCCCGCGTACCCGCGCCGGCGACGCGAGGCGGCGACATAAAGGGACTTGAGTTCGATGTTGTGGCCGTTCGGTGCCAGGCCGCAGCTGGCGGCAATGCCGGTCGCGGCATCAGGCAGGACCCAGAGCCGGCCCCCCCTTCGGTCATAGCCCGTGGACGGTGCGAGCATCCACTCGTCGAGACCGTCCAGCTCAAGGGCGCAACCGGGGTACTCGCGAAAGCAATCTCCGATCAGCTGTTGTACCGCCTTCGCATCGCTGTCGCGCACCGGCCGAATCCCCGGCAGCAGATCACGCTGCATCCAGCGGTGCACGATGCCCGCCTCGAGGTCCGGGGCCCCGACCGGGTGCCAGCCAAGGCGTTCGTAAAAGCCGACTACCCCCTGTTGGGCGTGCAGTCGCATGCGGGGAAGCCCCAGGCCGGCGGCCGCCATTTCAAGCTCACGCACAACCTGGACCCCCAGCCGCTGCCCACGCAGGTCGGGCCGTACCGCGATCCGGCCCAGGCGCGCCCAGGTCTGCCGACCGCTCCGCTCCTCGACCAGCCGACCGGTCGCCACCACGCGTCCACCGTCCTGGACCACACTGTGCGTGGCGCTCCGGTCGGCTCCGTCGGCCTCGATTTCCGGGTCAACGCCTTGACCCACGACGAAGACGTCGTGGCGCAGCCGCGCCGCGGCCGCCAGCAAAGCGGGTTCGACGCTGATCAACTACCCCCCTGGAATCGGCGTAGGGGGCGCTCCGGTCCCGGTTTGGTCCCGCTCGCTGACCAGCAGAGGTCGCGGAGTGATCCCGTCCAGCGCTGTGCCCGGTGGGGCAAGCTCGACCAGGCGCACCCCGCTCGCGCCGTCGAGCGTGCGCAAGGCCGAAATCTTGGCCTCCACGAGCAGGCCGTAAACGCAGCCGCAACCCTGGGCCAGCCCGGCCTGCGCGGCCCGGTCGGTGGCCGCCGACTTCAAGAAATCTGCCTTGAACGCCTGCTGGCCGGGGTCAGGGGCGGTGATGGTGGCGGCCTGCTGTTCCTGCGCCTTCGCATCGCCGGCCAGGCTGGCAGCGGCCGCCGCGAAGGCCCCTCGGATGACCATCGCGGACGCGGTGAGCGGTGTGCGCCCTGCGCCCAGCGGAAGTATTCGTGGGAGCGGGTCGCCGGGGAGCAAGGCGTAACCCGCGAGCACCCCTACCGGGCCGCGACCGACGAACCGCGCAACCCCGTCGGGTGTCTGCGGCGCCGCGAGGCTGACGACCGCGAACAGGCGTTGCCCACCAGCGGACCTAGCGCAGGCGTCGAGAAGCTTTCGTTGATCGACCAGGAACCTCGCGATGTCCTCATGAGCGGGTGGACCCACGTAGGCGATGCCGCCGTCGGCGGCCGGGAGCGGGCAGCCACGAACCACCGAATTCGCTACGCCCGGCACTCCGGTGCCCCCGCCGCTCCCGGTGGGAGGTGCGGCCTGGGCGCCCTGACCCGGCGGGTTCGCCGCCCCGCCTCCGGTTCCCGGGCCTCGCACCAGGAGAACCGCAAGCGCGCCGACGACCAGGAGGGCCGCAACCGCGACGAACGCCACCTGCGGCACGTCGTGCAAAAAGCCCAACAGGCCGACGCGGGCGTAGCGCTGATCCAGCCGGCGCAACCGACCATCCCGGCTCGGTGTAGGTGAATCAGCTCGCGCCGCCGAGTCGGCCGGTCCGACGGCCTCGACGGCCGGCGCCCGTCTAGGGGCACCCTTCGGTGGGCCGGGTGCGGCACCGTCGACGCCGCCCGGGCCGCGCGACTTGCGCGGGATCAGCAGCTGGTCAAGCCGGCGCAGCAACCGGCCCAGACCGCTACTCATGCTGCGCCCATCTGCATTCGCTTCGCCACTTCGCAGCTTCGCTCATGCTGCGCCCATCTGCATTCGCTTCGCCACTTCGCAGCTCCGCTCATGCTGCGCCCATCTGCTTTCGCTTCGCCACTTCGCAGCTCCGCTCATGATTCGGCCTGCAAGCTGGCCAAGGCGCGGGCCAGGTCCGCGGCGTCGGGGCAGTCAAAACGCACCGCTCGCCCGTCATCGGGATGCCTGAACGAAAGCCGCGCCGCATGCAGCCACTGGCGGGTCAGACCCAGGCGCGCGGCGAGGGTGGGGTCCGCCCCGTAGGTGAGATCACCCACGCAGGGGTGGCGTAGCGCGGCCAGGTGGACCCGGATCTGATGGGTTCGACCGGTCTGCAACCTCACCTCCAACAGGCTGGCTGCGCGGGTTACCTCGAGGGTTTCGTAGTGCGTGACGCTCGGCTTCCCGCCGGCGACGACCGCGAAGCGATAGGCGTGTCCCGGATGCCGGTCGATGGGTGCATCCACCGTCCCGGCAAGCGGATCAAGGCGACCCTGCACCACCGTGCGGTAGCGCTTGTCGACCGTACGGGCCCGAAATTGCTCCTTGAGTGTGGTGTAAGCCCGCTCACTTCTGGCCAGCACCATCAGGCCGGAGGTACCCACGTCTAATCGATGAACGACACCCTGCCGCTCATCGGCCCCCGAAGTGGAAAGTTGCCGCCCGGTGGCGGCCAGGCCACCGGTGACGGTGGGCCCCTCGTAGCCGGGACTGGGATGGCTGGCGACTCCGGCGGGCTTGTCAACCACAATGATGTCGCCGTCCTCGTACACCACACGCAGCCCCTCGGCGGCACCGGTTTCGGCTGGCGGCTCCCAGGCACGCCGCACCGGCAGAGCCACTTCCAGGAACGCGCCGGAGCGCACCCGGTCGGACTTGCCGACCGGGCGCCCATCAAGTCGGGCTCCGCCGGCGGCAGCGATGTCGGCGGCGGCGGTTCGTGAGACGCCAAACAGCCTGGCCAGCGCCGCGTCGATCCGCAGGCCGTCGAGGCCGTCGGGAACCGGCAGCGTCCTTCGTTCCACCGGGAGGGTCATCGGCGCTCCTCCTCGGGTGCCTCGCGGCTCCCATCCGCTCGCAGCCCGCGGGTTGCGAGCAACACGGCCAGAATCCCGCCGACCACGATCCCGGAATCAGCGAGGTTGAACACCGGCCAGTGGTGCAGGTCGATCCAGTCCACCACACGACCTCGAAGCACTCCAGGGGAGCGGAACACCCGGTCGCCGAGGTTGCCGACCGCCCCCCCAAGTAGCAATCCGAGGGCCACCGCCCACGGTCGGCTACGCAGCCGCGGCGCGATCCGGACGATGTAGGCGATCACCACGAGCGCCACGAGCGAGAGCAGCAGGGTGGCCCCTGCCGCCAGACCGAAGGCGGCGCCCGCGTTGCGGCTCTCCTGCACATCAAGGACATGCGGGACGACAATGATGCGATGCCCGTCCGCGAAGTGGTGCACCACCCACGTCTTGGTGGCAAGGTCGGCGCCGAACACGCTGAGAGCGGCACTGACGAGGACTCCGACCCGGCGCCGCCGGCCCGATCGCCGGCCTTCAGTCAGCGGCGGTTCTCCCGCTGTTTGCACGTCAGGCACAGGGTCACCTTAGGGAACGCCTTGAGCCGCTCCTTTCCAATCGGGTTACCGCAGACCTCACAGTCGCCGTAAGTGCCGGCGTCGAGCCGTTGCAGCGCGCGTTCCACCTGCGCCAGCAGATCGCGGCTGTTCGCGGCGAGCGATAGTTCATGCTCCCGTTCGAAGGTGGCACTCCCCGCGTCGGCCTGGTCGTCACCGGTGCCCTGGTCCCCTTCGCGCAAGGCCTTGTCATAGGCGGCGGAGGCATCGTCGATTTCGTGTCGCAGGTCGATGGCCTCGGCCGTCAGCGAGGCCCGCACCCCGCTGACCTCCTGGGCCGTCCACGCCCGATCACCCGGCAGGGCCGGTAGCAGCCCCACCCGGACCCTCGCCCCGGATCCGATTCCCTCCTGGGTGGAGGCGCCCCCCCGCGGGGGCCTCGCGGCAGCCGCCTTCCCGGTGGAGATGGTGGATGTCGCGGAGCCCTTGGCTGGCGCCTTCCTGACCACCGCCTGGCCGCCAGCCTTGCCCGGGCGCTTGCTCGCGGCTGACGCCTTCGCCGGGCCGGTGTTCGCCGGTGCCTTGCTCGCCGGCGCCGCCTTGCTCGCCGGCGCCTTGCTGGCCCCACTAGCCTTGGCCGGGCGCTTGGTCGCCGCTACCTTGGCCGGGTTCGCCGGTGCCTTGCTGGCCCCAGCCGCCTTCGCCGGGCGCTTGGCCGGCGCCTTCGCCTTCGACGGTGCCTTGCTCACGGCCGCCACCTTGGCCGGGCGCTTGCTCGCCGTCGCCTTGGCCGGTGCCTTCTTGGTCGTCGCTTGCGCCTTCTTGACACTTGCCTTGGAAGCCGCCGCGCCCCCGGCCTTCGTCGGCTTCGCGGCGGCCGCCTTTTTCGTCCCGGCCGCGACGGCGGTCTTGAGCGATGTCTTGGTGGCAGCCGTGCCAGCCGTCGCCTTGAGTGACTTCGCCGCCGCCGGTGATGGGTTCTGTGCCGATCGGCTCCGCCGCCCGAGCCGTCCCAGAATGCCGCCGCGTTCCTTTGCCACACCCGCTCCCCTCATCGGAATGCACCCAGAACGCAAGATTGGGCGCCGCGCACAGTACGACCGGGCCGCGCCCCCGGCAATACGCCGCGCCGCACCGACCCACGCGCGACCCACCCGGGCGAACGTCGTACGCTGGTCCGGGAAAACGCAGCGACGGAGCACGCGTCGCCGCAGGCCACCAGCAGCGACCCGGGGATGGTGCGAGCCCGGGGGCAGGCGCGGCAGACGTATCACCCCAGAGCGGCCGGAAGAACGGCGTCATCGGGCGCCTACTAGACCCGGACCCGGGCACGTCAAGAGTGGGGTGCGCCGCGATCCGGCACCCAAGGAGGGTGGCACCGCGGGACCGGCCCAGGGTCTCGTCCCTCCATCGGAGCACACGATGGAGGAAGAGCAGATGCCGTTCACCCCGCTGGCTGCCCATGTCGACCTACCCGCGCTGGAGCACGAAACGCTCGCCAGGTGGGCCCAGACAAGGGTGTTCGCGCGCAGCCTCGACCAGACCATCGACGGCGAGCCCTGGGTGTTCTACGAGGGCCCGCCCACGACCAACGGGATGCCCGGAACCCACCACGTGGAGGCGCGCACATTCAAGGACCTGTTCTGCCGCTTCCGCACCCAGCAGGGACGCCAGGTCGCGCGCCGGGCTGGATGGGACTGCCACGGCCTGCCGGTGGAGCTCGCAGTCGAGAAGGAACTCGGGTTCACCTCCAAGCAGGACATCGAGGCGTACGGCGTCGCGGAATTCAATGCTCGCTGCCGCGAGTCCGTGTTCACCAACATGCACGCGTTCGAGCACATGAGCGAGCGAATGGGTTACTGGCTCGACTACGAGCATGCCTACCGCACGATGGATTCGGCGTATATCGAAAGCGTCTGGTGGTCATTGAAGGTCTTGCACCAACGCGGCTTGCTCGTGCAGGACCACCGGGTAACGCCCTACTGCCCGCGATGCGAGACCGGCCTTTCCGACCATGAGGTGGCGCAAGGCTACGCCCAGGTGATCGATCCCAGCGTCTACGTCCGGCTGCCGCTTACCTCCGGACCGGACCTGGACGCGAGCCTGTTGATCTGGACGACAACGCCGTGGACGTTGGTCTCGAATACGGCCGTCGCCGTGCATCCCTCAGTCAGCTACGTGCTCGCCGAGCTAAACGGCCAGCGGTATGTCATAGCCGAGCCCCTGCTCACGGCCGCGTTGGGTGCCGACGCCGTCATCGTGCGAAAGTTCCCCGGCAGCGAGCTGGAGCATCGCACCTACGCCAGGCCGTTCGATCTGATAGCCGTACCCGAATCGCACTATGTCGTTCTGGCCGACTATGTGACCACCGAGGACGGCACCGGGTTGGTACACCAAGCCCCCGCCTTCGGCGCAGAAGACCTGGCGGTTGCCCGGTCCTACGGGCTGCCGGTGGTCAACCCGATCAGGCATGACGGTCGATTCAGTGACGATGTTCCGCTGGTCGGCGGCATGTTCTTCAAGGACGCGGATGCACTGTTGGTTGACGATCTGCGCAGCCGCGGCATCCTGCATCGATACGAACCATACGAGCACAGCTACGCGCTGTGCTGGCGCTGCGACACCCCCCTTCTGCAATACGCAATGCCCTCGTGGTACGTCAAGACGACAGCGCGTAAGGACGCTCTGCTTCGGGAGAACGCCCATACCGATTGGCATCCCACCTCAATCCGGGACGGTCGGTACGGTGACTGGCTAGCGAACAACGTGGACTGGGCGCTGTCGCGAAACCGCTACTGGGGCACGCCGCTGCCGCTATGGCGATGCGAATCCGGTCACGTGACACCCGTCGGCTCCCTCGACGAACTGTCCCAACTGGCCGGCCGGGACGTGACGGCCATTGATCCGCACCGTCCCTACATCGACGAGGTGCAGATCGGTTGCTCCGAGTGCGGCCAGATCGCCCGACGGGTGCCGGAAGTGATCGACTGCTGGTATGACGCCGGCGCGATGCCGTTCGCCCAGTGGGGCGCCCCCCACCACAACAACGAGCGGTTTGAGGCGGCGTTCCCGGCGCAGTACATCTGTGAGGCGCTCGACCAGACCCGTGGTTGGTTTTACACGATGATGGCCATCAGCACCCTCGTGTTCGACCGAAATTCGTACAAGTCGGTTCTGTGCCTCGGGATCATTTTGGCGGAGGACGGGCGCCGGATGAGCAAACACCTGGGTAACATCCTCGAGCCGATGCCGCTGATGGAACGGCATTCCGCCGACGCCCTACGCTGGTTCATGGCGGCGGGGGGGTCGCCATGGTCGGCCCGCCGGGTGGGCCACTCCGCGCTTGACGAGGTGGTCCGCAAGGTTCTGCTCACGACCTGGAGCACCGCCTCCTTTCTCACCCTGTACGCCGACGCGGCCGGGTGGGAGCCCGGCCAGGGGGAGGCGCCGCCGGCGGGCCGGCCGGTGCTCGACCGCTGGGCACTGGCCGAACTCGCGGAGGTCACCACCGAGGTAACGGCCGCCCTGGAGGTGTTCGACTGTCCGCGGGCTGGCCGCCGACTGGCCCAGTTCATCGACGATCTGTCGAACTGGTACGTGCGACGCTCGCGTCGACGATTCTGGGCCGGTGACTCGGCCGCGCTCGCCACATTGCACACCTGCCTGCGCGAGTTGTGCCGGCTCTTGGCTCCGTTCACGCCGTTTCTTGCCGACGCCCTGTGGCAACGGCTGGTGGTTGCGGTCGACCCCTCGGCGCCCGACAGCGTCCACCTCGCTGGCTGGCCGGCAGCCGGCCACGCCGAGCCCGGGCTGGCCCGTCAGGTGGCGCTGGCACGGCGGCTGGTGGAACTGGGCCGGGCGGCGCGAGCCGCGAGCGGAGTTCGGACTCGTCAGCCACTGGCCCGCGCCCTGGTGGCCGCGGCAGGGTTCGCCGAGCTGGACCCAGACGTGCGCGCCGAGATAGCCGACGAGCTCAATGTCCTTACGATCGCGGCGCTCACCGGCGATCTGGTCGAGGTCAGCGTCAAACCCAACTTCCGCGCACTGGGTCGCCGTTTCGGCAACCGAACCCAGCAGGTCGCCTCCCAGGTGGGCGCCGGTTCCTACGACCGGGCGAGCGGGACGGTGGCGGTGCAACTCGACGGTGAGTGGCAGGGGCTCGGTGCGGACGAGCTGATCGTTACCGAGACCCCGCGTGAAGGGTGGGCGGTGGCCACCGGTGAGGCAGCGTCGGTGGCGCTGGACCTGACGCTCACCGCGGAGCTGAAACGGGCCGGTTTAGCTCGTGAGGTCTCACGACTCACCAACGAGGCGCGCAAGGCGGCCGGCCTTGCGGTGACCGACCGCATCGAACTGTGGTGGGAGGCCGAGGGCGAGCTCGCCGAGGCCCTGCGCGAGCATGGCACCGCGCTTGCCGCCGACGTCCTTGCCGTGGCGGTGGTGCACGGCCGACCACGCGTCCCGGTCGCCGAGCACCGCAGCGCCGAACTCGACCTGGTGCTCTACCTGCGCCAGGCAGGGGGGTAAATATCCGTCGAAAGGGCATGTGCTCGATCACTGAACCACCCCTTTGGCGTACCCCGCGTAGTCAAGATGGCGGCGGTTGTTGCCGAATGGTTCAGCACATAGCGCAGCAAGGGTCGCGCACTCCTTAGACCCGGAGGTCATCGTGGCGGTGGTCGCACTCCCCGGAGCGCTCGGTTCTGTGAGAGGGACGCCGGTGGTGCTGGCGCCGCACGCCGTTGCGGTCCCGGCGCTAGCCAGTCACGTTCGGCCGGCATTGGTCTTGCCCGAGAGAGAGACCCGAGACCTGCTAGACGCCGCGGGCCGGCACGACGTCGCGCGAGGCGGCTGCTTCTCGGCCGGACCCGCTGGCGTCCAGGTGTGGTCGCACGCTTTCGACGGTCCGGGCGGAAGCCCAGGGGGCGCCCTGCACCTTGGATCGGTGGATTGGTCCTACGACACCCCGGTCCGGCACTATGTGACGATTTACCGGGCAATGGTGACCGAGGCCGGGGTAGAACGCGGCGAAACCACGACGAGCGTCCTTGGATATGTCCTCGGGCTTACCGGGATCCCCCTGGAGGGCGAACGGGTGCAGATGCCGTTGGCCCCCCCGCGCGACCCGTTTCGCCGTCGGGTGTTGTCCAGCGCTTGACCGTTACGGCTTGCACACCCCGCAGGCCCCATATCCCTTCTGGCTGGCACCGTCTCGGGTAAGGGACATGGTGCCCTCGACGTTGCGCACAAAGCGGCATTCGGCCCGATGATATTTGCCGCGGTCCGGGATCACCACCACCACCTCTCGCGGCAAGGTCGAACGGTCCGCGGGTGACGCGTTCGCCCCACCGGCAGGTGGGATGCGGTCCTCCACCGGCTCGACCGGTGGTTCGCCTTCGTCGTCAACCGGCGCGCCCGCACCGGTCCACTGCGCCTCGGCCCTCTCGACGTCCAGGCCCCGGACATGAACCGCAGCAACCGCGAGCGCCTCGTCCGGTTTGCACACCCCGCACGGGGTGAACCCCACCTCGCGGGCCTCCTCGACGGGGATCTGCTCGGCGTCCTCACGGCCGGAAAGAAAGCGGCAGCCGGACCGGTGATATCGGGGCCGGCCGGAGACGACCATGACCGACCCCAAGCTCGAAGCGTCACCCTCGGCCCCGATGTCGGCCCCGTCATCGCCGAGGTCATCAGCGACGGGAACAGCAACAGCCCCACCACCGGACGCCACCGGGCGCCGTAGGGCAGGTGCCGACGGCTCCAGGCTCTCGCCCGAGCCCTCGGCGTTCGGGCGGCTGCCCCGAACCCCAAGGAACAGCAGCGCCGCCGCCGCCGCCGAGGCCGCGATCGACAGGTAGATCACGACGACACCCTTGGTGATGATCCCGACGATGAGTAGCACGGCCGCCATGACCACCAGGGCGACGCTGAGGACGATCACGCTGGGGCCGCCTTTGCGGTGCAGAGGAGTACTCGACGAAGGACGCGCACCCACAAGATCTTACCGGGCTGAGTCGAGCCCAGACCAAAACCGGCCCTGGCAGCCTCGTGACCGACCCTCACTGCGGCTCGGCCAGGTCCTCATGTCGATGGGGCGTCGCGTCGGCATGCGTGAAATGGCCGGATTCGGCACCGAAGTCGGGATCGTCGGGGAACTCAGCGTCCTCGGCGGCTTCCTGTCGTGGCGCGCCGGAACCCAATGCCGTGCGGGCGGGTACCCCAGCGACAGCGGAGGGCTCCGCCGGCGTTGAATCCTCCAGTTCCCGCATCTGCAGATGCAGGTAGGCCTTGAGCCGACCGCGATACTCACGCTCAAACCCGCGCAATTGCTCGACGGCGGCTTGCAGCCGCTCGAACTCCACCTGGTGATCGTGTTGCCTGGTCGCGTGATGCAGCCGGGAGACGCGCTCGGTTTCTTCAGCCTTGGTGGTCGCCCCCTCGATCATCGCAGCCGCCTCCGCCCGCGCCTCGGCAATGGCGGCATCAGCCGTACGCTGGGCCAGCACGAGGGTCCTGCGCAACGCATCCTCGGTCGGACTGGGGGGCGGCAGCGGGGCTTCAATCGGCGCCGGAACCGGTGGACCGGCAACCTCGAGGTCAGCAGGCATGTCCTCGGCGGCCAACGGTCCGCTAGGCGACGGCGCGAACGCGGAGCGCGGAGCGTCATCGGGCACCTCGATGGCTCGTTCGGCACCGCCCCACTCCGCGACGGGTTCGGTGCTCACGACCCGCGCCTTCGAAAGCTCAGCGGTAAGCCGCTCCTTATCGCTGGCGAGGCGGGTGAGTTCCTCCTCCACCCGGTCAAGGAAAGCGTCGACCTCGTCCTCGTCGTAGCCCTGCTTGAACCGAACGGAGGTGAACATCTTGTCGCGGACGTCCTGCGGGGTCAGCGGCATGGGTGCTCCTTGGCGTCGAGACGGGACCGAACGATCTTCGGGTGTTGAGTCATAGCCGGCTCACAACGACCTGGCCACGCCCATGAGCAGGCTGACGGCGATGAAAACCACCGGGAAGGACAGCGAGATCGCGGCACGCCCGACACGCACCGGGGGTAGCACCCGGTCCAGGGGGCGCAGCACCGGATCGGTCGCCGTGTAGACAAGCTCGAACAGCGCCGCCATCGCGCCGGACGGTCGGTAGGAGGACAAGGTCACCACGTATCCGATGACGGCCCTGGCGACCAGCAGGACGAGGAACAGCGCCAGCGCGATGTAAAGGACCTCGCCGACGATGCTCAGGGTGGGACTCCCACGGTCGGGGTGCGATCAGCTCGCGCTTCTCGGACCGGTCGCACGATTAGGACTGGTTGAAAAAGCCGCCCTCGGCAATCGCGGCCTTGTCGGCTTCGCTGACCTCCACGTTGGTGGGCGAGAGCAGGAATACCTTGTTCGTGACCCGCTCGATGGACCCATGCAGGCCGAAGATCAAACCGGCCGCGAAGTCGACCAGTCGTTTGGCGTCGGCGTCATCCATCTCGGTCAGATTGATGATCACCGGTACGCCCTCGCGGAAGTGTTCGCCGATCGTCCGCGCTTCGTTGTAGGTCCTTGGTTGGAGGGTGGTGATGCGATACGGCTCCGCAACCCGGGCTGGGCTGGCAGCCGCGGCCCTGCGCACATCCGCCGAGCCACCACGCATCTCCCTGCCACGTGGTGCCTGGTCGACGTATTCGTCGTAGTCCTCCTCGTGCCCTCTAGCGACCCGGGAGGGACGAGCGGAGCGTCGGGCAGAGCTGTCCTGCGCCGCGACCGGTCCTGGGTGCTCCTCGGCATAGGGGTGGGAGTACTCCTCGTCATCGACAAGACCGAGGTACAGCATCGACTTGCGCAACATGCCCGGCATGGCCGCGATGTTAGTCGCTGATTGGTGGTCGGGCCCCGAACAACGCGCCGCCGACACGAACCAACGTTGCGCCCTGCTCGATCGCCTCGGGTAGGTCGCCGGACATGCCGGCCGAAACCACGGTGGCCAGGGGATGCTCGGCAAGCAGCTGCCGATGCACGTCACGCAAGAGTGCGAAGGCCCCCCGGGCTCGAGCGATGCCCGGTGGCGCGATCCCCATGACCCCCGCAAGCAGCAGATGCTCACAGTTTGTGACCGCCGCCGCGAGTGATCGCAGGTCCGCTGGGGGCATGCCGCCGCGCCCGGCGCCCTCGGCCAGGCTGACCTGAATCAGCACCGGCAGCGCCGTGCCCCGGTCCGCAGCGCCCCGATCCAGCGGTGCCAGCAGTTCCTGCCGGTCAACCGAATGCACCAGATCTGCGTAAGCGGCGACCTGCCGCGCCTTGTTGCGTTGCAAGTGGCCGACGAAATGCCAGCGCAGGCCGGGTAACTGCGCTGCCTTCGCCGCCGCCTCCTGATGGCGGTTCTCCGCAAAATCCTGCACCCCGAGCCCGGCGAGTATCGCCACGTCGCTCGCAGGGAAGGTTTTACTGACCGCCACGAGAGTGATCGCTTCCGGATCGCGTCCCGCCGCCCTGGCCGCCTGCCCGATCAATCCCCTGACGTCGGCGAGGCGCCCGGCCAGTTCTACGGGCCGATTCAGCACAGCAATGCCACGGCGCCGGCCTGCCGTCCAGTGCGGCCATCTCGCCGATAGCTGTACAGGTCGGGATCCTCGTGGGTGCAGCGGCCGACATCGTGAACGTGCGCCACCCCCGCGGCGAGCAACTGGGCCCGAGCCCCGGCCGGTAAATCAACCGCGGGACGTCCGCGACGACTGGTCGTGCGGCTGCCCACCACGGCCCTCCCGACCAGGTCGGCCAGCTGGACGGGTAACTCGTAGCAGCGTCCGCACACGGCGGGACCGATCACCGCGCTGATCCGTCCGGGATCCGCCCCGATTCCCACCATGGCCTGAACCGTGGCGGGCAGCACACCGGCCAGCAGGCCCCGCCGGCCGGCGTGGGCGGCGCCGATGACGCCGTTCGCCGGGTCGACGAGAAGCACGGGGAGGCAGTCCGCGGCCAACACCACCAATCCCAGGCCGGTTGTCGCCGAAACGAGTGCGTCGACGCCGGGGAGCGGGCCTGGCCGGCCGCGGCTCACCTCACGGTCGACCACCGCCACGCCCGCGCCATGTACCTGCTCGGCGAACATCAACCGTTCTGGGGGGACCCCGAGGTCGGCAGCCAGCAGCGCCCGGTTGGCTGTCACCCGCCCCCGATCGTCGTGCACATGCTGGGCGAGGTTCAACGCCGCCCAAGGTGGGCCACTCACCCCGCCGACGCGGGTCGTGAACAGGCCGCGCGCGAGGCCAGGGAGCGCTGCGTCCAGCGGTTCCGGCCGCACGCCTACTTGCCGCACGCCTACTTAAGGAAGTCTGGGACGTCGAGGTCGTCAGTGTCGTCGATGAACACGACCGGTCGCCGCTCGGGGCGGGATGTCACTTTGGGCGCGGCGGCTGGGGGCGCCACCCGGGAGGCAACCGGCTCCGGCACGTACCGTTCCGGCTCGGGTGCCGGGGGCGTCACGGTGGCGACCGGGCCCGGCGCGGGAGCGGCCGGCGCGCTTCGGGCTGCCCGCAATCGGTCCGGGCGGGCGCGGGGCGTCCCGGCGTCGAAGCCGGCGGCGATTACGGTGACCCGCACCTCGTCGCCCAAGGCGTCGTCAATGACGGCACCGAAAATAATGTTCGCTTCGGGGTGGGCGGCCTCCGCGACGAGTTCGGCCGCGGCGTTGATCTCAAACAGACCGAGATCACTACCGCCGGAAATGTTCAACAACACGCCCAGGGCGCCGTCCATGCTGGCCTCCAGCAGCGGGCTGGCAATGGCCAGCTCGGCCGCCGCCGCCGCCCGGTCCTCCCCGCGGGCGCTACCGATCCCCATCAGGGCACTGCCGGCGCCCGACATGACCGCCTTGACATCGGCGAAGTCCAAATTGATCAAACCGGGCGTGGTGATCAGGTCGGTGATCCCTTGAACGCCCGACAGCAATACCTGGTCGGCGGAGTTGAACGCGTCCAGCACGCTGACGTCGCGCTGGCTCGTTGCCAGCAACCTGTCGTTGGGGATGACGATCAACGTGTCCACTTCTTCGCGAAGTGCGGCGATACCGATCTCGGATTGCTCGGCGCGCCGGCGGCCCTCGAACGAGAAGGGGCGGGTCACCACGCCTATCGTCAGGGCGCCAAGCGACCGGGCCACATTGGCCACCACCGGCGCCCCGCCGGTGCCAGTGCCTCCCCCCTCGCCTGCTGTGACGAAGACCATGTCGGCGCCCTTGAGCACCTCCTCGATTTCCTCGCGGTGGTCGTCGGCTGCCTGCCGCCCCACCTCCGGGTTGGCCCCTGCACCAAGGCCACGGGTGAGTTCGCGCCCGACGTCGAGCTTGACGTCCGCGTCGCTCATCAGCAGTGCCTGGGCGTCGGTGTTCACGGCGATGAACTCCACGCCCTTCAGTCCCGCCTCGATCATGCGGTTGACGGCGTTGACACCGCCACCACCGATTCCGACGACCTTAATGACGGCGAGATAGTTCTGCGGTGCGGGCACGGGCAAGCCTCTCGGACGGCCGCAGGTGGGCGCGTGAATGACGTGGGCTGGAACTGCGGTGGAACTCGGTGCGGTGGAACTCGGTGCGGTGGAACTCGGACGCTGTCAACCCGCTGCCCGGCGGTGCGGGGAAGGCACCACCGGTGCCCCGGACTGCGGCACCCTGGACTCAGCCGGGCCTAACCTTCACCGTCAACTAAACGGTTATAGTTATGTCAACCTGAGGTCGTGGTCGACACCGTAGGGAATGTCCCCACCATGGGTCAAGACAGTAATCGGCGACACGCCGGCCAGTTTCGCTAGGAGAAATGGCCCACGAGGCGAACCTCGGGTTCCAGCAACGGACCGCCGGCGCGATGCACCCGCTCTCGGACTTCGCCGATGAGCGCATGGACGTCTGCGGCCGTGGCACCCCGCCGCACAATGATGAAGTTCGCGTGCTTCGATGACACCTCCGCCGCGCCGATGCTCAGACCCTTTGCCCCCGCCGCGTCGATCAGCCGGCCGGCCGAGTCCCCCTGCGGGTTGGTGAATACCGAACCGCAGTTACGCTCACGCAGTGGCTGCGTGCCGCGCCGCCAGGCGCGCAACTCATCCAGGCGCGTCCGAATCGCTGCCGGATCATCCGGGTCCAGGTGCCACGAGGCTGCCACGACAAGGGCACGCTCGGGCAGTCGGGAGCGGCGGTAGCCAAAGTCCACCTCGGCGCGTTCCAGCGAACACACCTCGCCTCGCCCCGGGAGAACCAGGTCCACGGCCCGTAGGGGGCCACCGGTATCCGCGCCGTGCGCGCCTGCATTCATGCGTACCGATCCTCCCACGGTGGCGGGGATTCCGGCGGCGAACTCCAATCCCGCCAACCCTTCACGCGCCGCCCAGGCGGCCAGCGCGGGCATCGCCTCACCGGCGCCGGCGCTGACCACGCGCCCGTTTCGCCGCAGCCACTTGTGACCGCGGCCGAGATGCACCACCACTCCGGCGAAACCCTCGTCCGAAAGGAGAGTGTTGCTGCCCTTGCCAAGCACGAACATGGGCACCTGCTCCGCGGTTGTTCCGCGCAGGGATCGCGAGAAGACCTGTGCCGCGGGGAGATCAGCGAGTTCGACAAACACCGCTGCGGGGCCACCCACCCCAAACGTCGTGGTCGCCGCAAGCGGGTGGTGGCGCTGGACCGGCAGTCCGGCTCTCGCACAGCGCTCGGCCACCGTCGCAAGTGCCGACGGGTCAACGGGCGGGTCCCAGGTAACTGGCCGATAGTCCATGCTCACAAGAGCCCGGCGGCGCGCAGCGCCAGGACGTGCGGCCCGAGCAGCGTCACGTCACCAGCCCCAACCGTAAGCACCAGATCGCCGGGACGGGCGGACTCGGCCAGCCAGTGAGCTGCCTGCAGCGCTGAGGGCAGAAACCGGACCTGACCGGGGGGCAGCGGCACGGCGTCGGCAATGAGCTGCCCGGATACCCCGGGGATGGGATCTTCGCGGGCGCCGTACACCTCCAACACGACCACCTCGTCGGCAAGTGCGAGCACCCGGCCGAACTCGGCCGCAAAAAGCTGGGTCCGGCTATACAGATGCGGCTGGAACGCCACCAGTAACCGGCCCTCTCCTGCCACCATTCTGGCTGCGGCCAGCGCGGCCGCGACCTTTGCCGGGTTATGGGCGTAGTCATCGACGACGCGAACGCCCGCGGCCGAGCCCTTCAGCTCGAAGCGCCGCCGTGCCCCCCCGAATCCGCGCAGGCCGTCAACGAGCCTGCCAAAACCGAAACCCAAGCCGACCCCCGTCAGCAGGGCGCCCGCGGCGTCGAGCGCGTTGTGCCGACCGACGACGGCGAGCTCCACCTGCCCGAGCCGGCTACCCACATGTACGACACCGAAGCTGGTTCCCTCCGGGCGCACGCTCAGATCGACGAGGCGAAGGTCGGCATCCTCGCTCTCCCCATAGGTCCGTACATCGATCGCGCGGCGTCGGGCCTGATCGGCGAGCCGGCGGGATCCTGGATCGTCCGCGCAGGTGACCAGGAACCCGCCGGCCCGCACCCGTTCGGCAAAGGCAACGAACGCGACGTCGACCGCTTCGCGGGTCCCGTAATGATCGAGGTGGTCGGCGTCGACGTTCGTGACGATAGCGGCGTCGGGGGACAGCAGCAGGAAGGAACCGTCGCTCTCGTCGGCCTCGGCAACGAACAACGCTCCGCTGCCCGCATGGGCATTGCTCCCGGCCTCGTTGAGGTCACCCCCGATCACAAATGAGGGGTCGGCGTGGCAACCGTGCAAGGCCACCACCAGCATCGACGTGGTCGTCGTCTTGCCGTGCGTACCAGCCACGCACACGCCGAACCGTTCGCGCATCAACGCCGCGAGCACGGCGGCTCGGGGTAGCACGTCGCGACCCAGTGCTCGCGCGCTCACCAGCTCGACGTTTTCGGGTCGAATCGCGCTGGAGTACACGATTGTCTGGGCGTCACCCACGTTCGTCGCCTCATGGCCGACGTGGCAGGTCGCACCAAGGACCCGCAGGGCGGCAAGGGCGGTGGAGTCCTTCGCATCACTGCCGGACACGCTGGCGCCGCGGGCCAACAGCACGCGGGCGATGCCGCTCATCCCCGCACCGCCGATGCCAATCAGGTGCACCCGGTCCAGCCGCGGCACGGACTCGGTCACGGGCTAATTCTGCCCGCGGCCGCCAGCACCATCGCGACGAGGGCCGCGGCCGCATCGTGGGGCGACGTGCCATGGGCGGCTCGAGACATCAACGCGAGCCGGGTCGGATCCAGCAGGAGCGCCAGCACCTCGGCGCGCACCACTTCGGCGCTCAGGTTGCGATCTTCCACAAGCACCCCTCCACCGGCATCCACGCTAGGTAACGCATTGAGCCGTTGCTCGCCATTGCCGATCGGCAGGGGCACGTAGATCGCCGGGAGGCCGACGGCCGCCAGCTCGGCACAGGTCATCGCCCCCGCCCTGCCTAGCACTAAGTCCGCTGCGGCATAAGCGTTCTGCATCTTGTCCAGATACGGCAGCACCAGGTGACCTGGATGGCGGGAGACGGCGGCCGCAACCTGCGCGGCGTGAGCCACTCCGGTGAGGTGCAACACCTGTACGCCGGCGGCGGCTAGATCGTCAGCGGCGCCCACGACCGCCTCGTTGATCCGCCGTGCACCTTGCGATCCTCCGGTGACCAGCAAGACTGGCGCGGCTGGGTCTAGACCAAACTCCGCGCACGCCGGGCCCCGGGCACTTGCTCGATCCAGTGTTGAGATCGTCGAACGCAGCGGGATGCCGGTCAGTTGGCCGTGCGGCAGTCCGCAGTCGGGATGGCTGATGGCAACCCGGTGGGTGAGCCGCGCGCCTACCTTGTTGGCGAGCCCCGGCCGCGCGTTCGCCTCGTGCACCACGATGGGCAGTCGTCGACGGCGGGCGGCCAGGTACGCCGGGAACGCGACGTATCCGCCGAAACCCACGACGACGTCGGCCTGCTCGCGTTCCAGCACCTCACCGGTGGCGGCAAGAGCGCCGAGGACCCGAGGGGGCAGCGAGAGCAATGCGAGCGACGGGCCACGGGGCAGCGGCACCTTGGGTATCGTCGCCAACCGGTGTCCTCGCGCCGGCACGAGACGCATCTCGAGCCCGTGCATCGTCCCGAGGAGAGTCACGGATACACCGGGGACAGTCGCTCGAAGTGCATCGGCCACGGCGAGAGCCGGCTCGACATGTCCGGCGGTCCCACCCCCCGCGAGCACAACGGACAAGGGCGCGGATGGCGAGGCGTTCACCGGGCCGAGCGCTGGCCGGCAATCGGACGCCTTCGCCGGCTAGCTGCCGACCGTTGTGCGCCGGGGCGTCTCGTCGGCGCTGGCACGGCGGGGCGTTGCTCGTGTCGGGCGAAGCCGGCCAACAGCCCGATCGCGACCAGGGTGGGCACCAGCGCGGATCCGCCGAAACTGATCAGCGGCAGTGGGATCCCGGTGATCGGGAGCACACCGACGACGGCGCCCACGTTGACCAGCGCCTGCCCGATCAGCCACGCGGTGATGGCCGCCGCCGTGAGTCGAACGAATGGATCCCGACTGCGCTGGGCGACCCGAATCCCGGCGTACCCAAGAACCCCGAACAGGGCTAGTACAACAAAAGTGCCCAGCAACCCCAGCTCCTCGCCAATGATCGCGAAGATGAAATCCGTGTGGGCGTTCGGCAGATAATCCCACTTCTCGTGCGAGGCGCCGAGGCCATTGCCCCACCAGCCCCCCGAGGCGAGAGCGTAGATGCCCTGCACCGCCTGGTAGCCGTTGCCCTGCGCGTCGGCGAAGGGGTGGACAAATGAGGTCAGCCGGGCCAGTCGGTAAGGCTCGAGGACGGCGAGCATTGCGCCGAGACCTGCCAGTACCCCGGCCACCATCCCGAACAGCCGGCCTGGCGCACCGACCACCCACAGCAGGGCAAGTATCACGAGCAGCAGCACTATCGTGGTGCCCATGTCCGGCTCGACCATGACCAGCGCGGCGAACAGGGCTCCGACCGGCAGGAGCGGGATCAGCAGATGGCGCCACTCCCCCAGCCGGCGTCGCTTTCGAACCAGCAGATCGGCCCCCCACAGCGCCAGCGCCAGCTTCGCCAGTTCCGAGGGCTGGATCGTGAAGGAGCCGGCACCGATCCACCGGGTGGCACCGTATGCCGACACACCCACTCCGGGGACGAGCACCAGCAGCAACCCGCCGGCGGAGGCGAGCAGTAACGGATAGGCCAACAGTCGGGCAAACCGGATCGGAACCTTGGACGCCACGACCCCAAAGGGCAGACCCAACCCAACCCACAGCAGCTGTCGCTCGAACAGGGCGTAAGAGTTCCCTGACGACTGGTAGGAGGAGACGCTGCTCGCGCTGAGGACCATCACCAGACCGAGCAGCACCAGGGCCCCGGTCGCGCCAAGGACCAAGTAGTAGCTGGTCAGGGGACGATCCAGCATTCGAGCCTTCGGCGTGGGTGCCGCGCCGAGGCGGGCTGGTCGGGGGACGGTCCCTTCGCCGCTGGTGGAACGCGTGGCGCGCCGGATCCGGCCGGAGCGGTCCGGCAGCGGCACGCTGGTCACGTGACCTCCTGGGCGAGGGCACCATCGGACACCCCAGGAAGGGCGCGGACGGCGGCGGCGAACACCTCGCCGCGCTGGTGATAGTCGGTGAACATGTCCATGGATGCCGCAGCAGGCGACAGCAAAACAGTGTCTCCCGGCCGGGCGAGGCGGGCCGCCTCGCCCACCGCATCATCAAGGGTGGCTGCCATGATCACGGGGATCTGATCGGCGTGGCGCCCGATCGCCTCGGCGATTTGCGGTGCGCAGTCACCGATGAGCACCGCGGCGGCCAGGCGGTCGGCGTGGGCGGCGATCAACTCCTGGTAGCTGGCCCCCTTCGCCAGACCGCCGGCGATCCAGACGATCTTGGCGTAGGAACGCAGCGCGGCGGCGGTCGCGTGAGGGTTAGTCCCCTTTGAGTCATCGACGAAATCCACGCCATTCACGCGCGCAACGTGACTCATCCGGTGCGCGCCTGGACGGTAGGCCGCGAGCCCGCGCCGGACCGCGTCGGGGGGGCACCCGTCGGCCAGGGCGAGCCCCGAGGCGAGAAGAGCATTGGTCACGTTGTGCGGGCCCCGGACAGCGAGCTCCCGGACGGCCAATAGGTCCCCGCCGCCGAACGCCTCATCGACGAGCCAGCCCGCGCGCACCCCAAGCATCCCCGGAGCCGGCGCCTGCAAGGTCACCGGCACGGCGTGCCCACCGCGGGCGGCGTGGGCCTGGCCGACGGCGCGCGCCCCGTTGTCGTCGGCGTCATAGAGCCCCATGTTGGCAGCCGTGAACACCCTGGCCTTGGCCGCCGCGTAGGCGAAATGAGAACCATGCCAATCGAGGTGATCGGCCGCGATATTCACGATCGCGGACGCGGTGGGGACGATGGTCGAGGACCAGTGCAGCTGGAAGCTGGACAGCTCCACGGCGAGAACCTCGAAGGCCGGCTCCGCTCGAACTACCTCTACCACCGGGGTACCGATGTTACCCACGGCGGCGGCGTGCCGCCCCGCCGCACCAAGGATCTCGGCGAGCATCCCAGTTGTGGTGGTCTTGCCGTTAGTTCCGGTGATGGCCAGCCAGCGCTGATCGTCGGGGCGCAGCCGCCACGCCAGCTCCACCTCACCCCAGATGGTCAACCCCGCGGCGGCCGCGGCCAGCAGCAGCGGCGAGTCCGGCCGCCAACCGGGCGAGGTGATAACCAGGTCTGTCTCGGGTGGCGGGCGCTCTAGCCGAAGCACCGGCTGGCCATCGACATCGCCTGGACGCTCATCGGCGAGCCGAACGTGCGCACCGAGTTCGCCCAGGACCTTCGCGCAGGCCCGTCCTGAACGGCCCGCGCCGGCGACAAGCACGTGCCGGCCAGACACATCAAAGCCAGCGCTCATGCCAGCGTGCCGCGCGCGAGATACTCGGCATAGAACAATCCGAGCCCGAAAGCGACCGCCAATCCCGCGACGATCCAGAACCTGATGACAATGGTCACCTCTTGCCATCCGGCGAGCTCGAAATGGTGTTGCAAGGGCGCCATGTTGAACACCCGCCGGCCGGTGGTGCGGAACACCGCCACCTGGACAATGACCGAAAGGGTAATCGCGGCGAACAAACCGCCGAGAACAACGAGCAGCAACTCCGTGCGCGTCACCATCGCGATCGAGGCGAACGTCCCGCCTAGGGCAAGCGAACCGGTATCGCCCATAAAAATCTTCGCCGGACTCGCGTTCCACCACAGGAAGCCGAAGCAGGCTCCCATCGCGGCGGCGGCTACCACTGCCACATCGAGTGGGTCGCGCACGTTGTAGCACGTCGCAGTAGTCGCCCCGCATCGATTCCCGAACTGCCAAAACGAAATAATGACGTAGGCGGCGAAGACCATGGCCGAACAACCCGTAGCGAGGCCATCAAGCCCGTCGGTGAGGTTCACGCCGTTGCTTGTTGCCGAAATCATCACGTAGGCCCAGATCACGAATCCCACGGCGCCAAGGCCGATCGAAGAATCATGAATGAACGAGATGTGACTCGAAGCAGGAGTCAGGTGACGCAGTTCATGGCTCGGGAACCGCACGGCAAGCACGCCGAATGCGACGGCGACCGCCGCTTGGCCAACCAGCTTCGCCGTCTTGGTCAGGCCAAGGGAACGCTGATGACGAATCTTGAGAAAATCGTCGAGGAAACCCACGAGGCCGAGGCCGGTCATGACCATCAACACCAGCAGGCCGGACGCGGTCGGCGCGACCAACCGCACCAGGTGCGCCATCCCGTAGCCGAGAAGGGTAGCGACGATGATCACTGTTCCGCCCATGGTGGGCGTTCCCCGCTTCGTGGCGTGGGAGGCGGGCCCGTCGTCGCGGATCTCCTGGCCGTATCCCTGCCGCCGGAATAGCCGAATGACCGCGGGAGTGGTGAGCAGCGAAACGATCAGAGCTGTCATCGCCGAGATGAGGACGGATTTCACCGCCGCTGCCTATTCCGGTGCGACACCTCACGATTGTCCCGCATGGCAGATGGGTGGGCGCCCTCGCCGGTCCGCGCTTCGCCAAGCACGGCAGCTGCCACGCGCTCGAAACCGGCAGCTCGGGACGCCTTGACCAACGCCACGTCGCCGGGACGTAACTGTTCCCGAAGCACCTCGAGCGCCGCTTCGAGGTCCGGCGCCCAGGTCGACTCCCCAGCCCAGCCCGGTTCCGAGGCCGCGCCCCGGTGAATGGGGCGCGCTCCCTCCCCGACGACGAGTAGGCGCTGCACCCCCAGGCCGGCCGCGAACCGGCCCAGCGCTTCATGGGCCTCGACGGAACGGTCGCCCAGTTCTCCCATCTCCCCCAGCACGGCCCATGAGCGCCTGCGCCTGGCGCGCGTCATGGACATCAACGCGCCCAGCGCGGCACGGGCCGACTCGGGGTTGGCGTTGTAAGCGTCGTTGATGACAGTCACCCCATCGGCTCGCTCGCCGACCTCCATCCGCCAGCGACTTCGGGGCACTGCGATGGAAAGCGCAGCCGCGATCTGCTCGATCCCCACGCCATAGGTGAGCGCCACGGTGGCAGCCGCCAGGGAATTGGTCACCTGATGGCTGCCGACCAGCCTAAGGGACACCTCCGCCCGACCCTCCTCGGCGACCAACGCGTAGCTGGCGCAACCGTCATCGCCAATGGCAACCCCCTCGCCACGAACCTCGCCGGCCGCACCGAAAGTGCGAACGCGACCCGGCGCCAGACTCCCCATGGCGGCCACCAACGGATCGTCGGCGTTCAGCACGACCGCCCCGCTGGTTCCCGAGACCAACTCGGCCTTCGCGGCAGCGATCGCAGCTAAGCTGCCGAACTGCCCGAGGTGGGCGCTCCCCACGTTGAGGACCACTGCCGTATCCGGGCGGGCAATCTCGCACAGTCGAGCAATATCACCCGGGGCGCGGGATCCCATTTCCAGCACGAGATGAGCCGCGTCGTCACTCGCTCCCAACACGGTAATTGGCAAGCCCAAATCGTTGTTGTAGTTGCCTGGCGGGCCCACTACGAGACCTTGCTGCCCGAGCACCGTCGTCAGCAGGTCCTTGGTGCTGGTTTTTCCCACCGACCCGGTGATGCCGGTTACCCGAGCTGACAGAGTCCGACGATGAGAACCCGCCAATGCGCCCAGGGCAGCGACCGCGTCGCTCACAATGACATGCGGTACCTGCACCGGCCTGGTGACCAGCGCGGCAACCGCACCGGCACGCACCGCCTGCTCGGCAAAGGCATGGCCATCGACGCGCTCTCCTGGCAGCGCCACGAAAAGGCTCCCAGGCGTTGCCGTCCGTGAGTCGATAACCACCGCCGTCACACCGAGCTGAGCGGGACCGTGTAGCACCCCCCCGGTCGCGGTCGCGACCTCACCAAGACTGGTCCGCATCAGGGTTTCGCCCGACGCGCAGACACGACGTCGCCCAACACCATGCGGTCGTCGAACGGCCTCACCGTCCCCAGCACGTCCTGACCGGTCTCGTGCCCCTTACCGGCCACCACAAGCGTGTCACCTGCGACCAGGTCGTCGGCCGCCAGGGTGATCGCGGTTGCCCGGTCCGGCTCAACGGCGAAAAGACCCACGAGTCCAGCGGTCATGTCCGCCAGGACGTCGCCGGGGTCCTCCGAGCGCGGGTTGTCACTGGTGAACACGGCGAGGTCACTACCCGCCACCGCTGCACGCGCCATCAGCGGTCGCTTGGCCCGATCCCGATCTCCGCCGCAACCCAATACGATCACCAACCGTCCGCTCGTGAGTGGACGAAGGGTCGCCAGTAGCGTCGCGACAGCGGCCGGGGTATGCGCGTAATCAACGAGCGCCGTGAATTCCTGGCCCCGATCAACGCGCTCAAGGCGACCGGGGACGCCGTCCAGCCCACCGATCCCGCGCACTGCCACGACGGGATCTACCCCAATTGCGACCAGCGCGGCGAGCGCGCCCAGGGCATTGGCCGCGTTGAAGTCCCCGGGCATCGGCACCCGTACAGTCAGATCCTCCCCGGCCGGCCCGAGCGCTCGGAAGCTGGTTCCCCTCGCGTCCGGACGCACATCCGCCGCTCGCCAGTCGGCCCACGGCGAGCCCTTGGCGGAAACGGTCACGAGCGGAACCCGCACCTGCTCCATCAGCCGTTCCCCGTATGCATCATCGACACACAGGACCGCCGTCGCCACGCTGTCCGCCCGAAATAGCGATGCTTTCGCGGCGAAGTAGGACTCCAGGTCACCGTGAAAGTCCAAGTGATCCTGGGAAAGGTTCATGAACACACCGGCCGCGAACCTGGTTCCCGCCACGCGGCCGAGCGCGAGCGCATGCGAGGACACCTCCATCACCCCGGCCTGTACGCCGCGTTCCCGCGCCAATGCCAGCAGGGCCTGCAACTCAGGGGCCTCCGGAGTAGTTCGTGCCTGTTCGAGATGCTCGCCGGCGAGGCGGGTTTCCACGGTGCCGAGGAGCGCGGTGCGATAACCGGCCGCGCCCAGCCCGGCTTCGATCAGGTAGGAGGTTGTCGTCTTGCCGTTCGTCCCGGTCACTCCGATCAGCGACATGTGTGCCGATGGCTCGCCATAGATGTGCGCAGCGAGCCGGCCCACGATCGCCCGCGGCGAGGGGGCAATGAGAGTCGGAATCTCGGTTCCGGCGACTGCCGCTCCCTGCTCATCGGTGAGAATCGCGGTGGCGCCGGCCCGTACCGCATCCCCGGCAAAGCGCGCACCGTGCGCGTTCTCGCCGGGGAGCGCCGCGAACAGATCTCCGGGCCGGACCGCCTGGGAGTCCAAGCTCGCGCCGGTCACCGCGGCGTCGCACTCGGGTGCAGCCAGACCGACGAGCGATGCCAGTACGCGCAGGGACTGCGCCGGCAGGCCGGTCGGGCGAGGCACGGACACAGCTTGGACGCTAACCCAGCAGGCGCATCACCGGCGCCTGCGTCTGGCTGGGGGCAACCCTTAGCGTCTGCAATGCGAAACCCATCACATCCCGGAAGACTGGCGCTGCTACGGTCCCGCCGAAGTGACCACTGGTCGGGTGATCCAGTGACACCTCGACCACGACGCGCGGTGCCTCGGCCGGCGCCATCCCCACAAATGACGCCACGTAGCCGCCGTCGTAGCGACCGTTCGGTCCCGTCGCCTCGGCGGTTCCGGTCTTGCCGGCCACCCGGTAGCCAGGGATTCTGGCCTCGGGAGCGGTCCCGTTGTCGGTGGTCACCTGCTCGATCATCGTGCGCAGCGTCCGGGCCGCCGCCGTGTCCATGACCCTTCGGGGGGCAGGAACGGGAGCTGGCAGCGTCCGGCCGGACCCATCCATTATCCCTGCGAGGATTCGCGGGGCAATGTATACGCCGTCGTTCGCGACCGCCTGATAAGCGGCCGCGACCTGCATGGCAGTGACATCCATCCCCTGACCGAAGGAGATGGTGGCAGCCGTCGTTGGCCGCCAACTGTCCACCGGGGGAATCACGCCGGCGCTTTCTCCCGGCAAGCCGATCCCGGTGGGAATGCCGAAACCGAAACGTTTGAGAAATTCGTTTACTCTGGCGTTCCCCAGCCGCTGAGCGATCTCGATCGCACCGATATTGCTGGATTTTGCCAGCACCCCGGTGAAGGTGAGCCGTTCCGCGCCGTGTGCCTCCGCGTCGTGGAAGGTCGCATCCGCGACCCTCAACGTCGCCGGGATGCCGAGCACATCATCGGGCTTGAGCGCCCCAGTTTGCAGCGCGGCCGCGGCAACGATGAGCTTGTTGACGCTGCCGGGCTCGTAGTTGTCGCTAATGGTTCGGTTCCCGGTCTCCGAGGGGCTGACAATTCCTGGGTTGGCGGCGTCGAAGCTGGGCGCCGTGGCGTCCGCGAGGACCTGACCGGTCCGCGCATCGAGAACGATTACGTTGCCGCTGCGCGAATGGGTCGCCGCCACCTGTGCGGCGATGTCCTGTTGTGCCTGCCATTGAATATCGCTGTCCACGGTGAGCCTGACGTTTCGGCCGGGATGCGCGGGTAGTACCCGGCGCAGACCACCCGGGATCTCGCGGCCACCAGGATCAACCTCTACCGTTTGCTTCCCGGTTTCGCCCATCAGCAGGTTCTGCTGCGAGCGTTCAATTCCGGCGCTCCCCACGCCATCGCTGTTGGTAAACCCCACGACATTCGCAGCCAGCCCCCCGCCCGGATATGTCCGTCGCGTCTCCGGCAATACACCGACCCCCGGCATCCGCATCGCGGTAATCGTTCGCCCCTGGGCCGGGGTCAGCCCGTGCGTGAGGTACACAAATCGTCCCGGCGCGATCATTGCCTGGGCTAGCCGTGCCGTGCTCGCCCCGACCACCGGCGCCAGGGCGGACGCCTCGGCCGCAGCATTCGTGACCAGTTTGGGATCTACGTAGACCGCTCGCGCATCGACGTCTTGCGCCAGCACCCGACCCGTACGGTCGAGGATCTTGCCGCGCGTGGCGGCTACCGTCGTCGTACGCAGTCGTTGCTTTTCGGCCTGCGCTGCGTAGGCGGTGGCCGAAACCCCCTGCAACCATACGAGCCTTGCCCCGAGCCCGGCCAGGGCGATGGCGATGAGAAGGGCGCTTGCGCGTAGCCGCGGCCCCTGCGGGGCGGTGCCGACCGATCGGCTCGACCCAGGTCTGCCGGCGGGGGGGCGCCTGGTGCTCGCTGCTCGGCGCGCAGTCATCGAATCACCGGCGCTCGGCCGGTCGGATGGGCGGTCCGGGTGGGCGACGGCGTGCGAGCCGGGGTCGTGCGCGTTGCGGCAGGGGGTGATGGAGATTTCGGGGAGGCCGCGGCGACCGGGGCCCGCGCCGAGCGCGCGGCCGGGTCGGGAGCCGAATTCGGGGTCGAAACCGGGTTGGTTGCCGGCGTAGGTGCGGGGCTTGGGCTAGGCATCGGAACCGCGATGAGGACTCCTCCTTGCACGACGCTCGTGGGTCCCGGCGCCGGGGCTCCAGGGGGCACCGCGCCCACCACCTTGCCGGCCGCGTCCACGAAGGCAGGCGGGCCGCCGGACACCATGCCGAGCGCCTTGGCCTGGGCCGCGAGACGTGCCGGGTCCTGATCACCCTGGACGACCTCATGCAGCGCTTGCTCCTGATCCAACAAGACCGCATTGACGTTCTGGAGTCGGGCCAGCGTGAAGGCATCCTGGGCACGTGTCGTGTTGAGCAGGAGCAGACCAACCAAAGCGCCGGCGAGCAGCCCAAACACCAGCAACAGGAACGGAGCCCGGGGGGCCGGGTGGGTTGGCGCTGGGGCCAGCGAAAGCACGGGACGGCGGGGACGGGGCACGCCCCTGCGCGAGCGGACACCAGCCTTTCCCCCGACCGATGCAAGGCTCACGCTGCACTCACGCGGCGACTCGCAGGCGCTCGCAGGCGCGAAGCCGAACACTCGCCGCGCGGGGATTGGCCGCAATCTCCGCTGCGCCTGCGCGCTCGGCGCCCCGGGCCAGGGAACGCAGCATCGGCTGGAGGTCTTTCGCGGGAATCGGCAGATCGGGCGGCACGTCCACGCTGGTCCCACCGGCGATTGTCTGCTTCGTAAGCCGATCTTCCAGCGAGTGGTATGCGAGCACGACCAGCCTGCCCCCCACGGCCAGCGCATCCACGGCGGCTGGCAGCGCCCGGGCGAGCACGGTCAGCTCAGCGTTGACCTCGATCCGAAGCGCCTGAAAGGTTCGCTTCGCGGGATGGCCGCCGGTACGCCGGGTGGCCGCCGGGATCGCCGCGCGGACCGTTTCTGCCAGTTGCACCGTGGAGTACACCGGTCGGGACTGCACGATGGCCCGCGTTATACGCAGGGCGAAGCGTTCTTCCCCGTATTCGCGCAGGACTCTGGCCAGTTCCCGCGCGTCGTAGCCGTTCACGACATCCGCGGCGCTCGCACCGTGGGTGGGATCCATCCGCATGTCCAATGGCGCGTCCCGGCGATAGGAGAACCCGCGGTCATCCTGATCCAGCTGTAGAGAGGAAACCCCCAGATCGAACAGGATCCCCTGTACGGCCGGCATTCCCAATGCGTCGAGCACCAAAGGCAGCTCGTCGTAGACGGCGTGAATGAGCGTGACGCGATGGGCAAACGGCGCCAGCCGGGCGCGTGTTGTGGCGAGCGCCGCAGGATCCCGGTCCAGACCCACTAACCGAGCGCGGGGGGCGGCGCTTAGCAGCGCCTCCGCGTGTCCGCCCAGCCCAACTGTGGCATCGACCACGACTGACCCCTCGACATCGATCACGGGTCCGAGCAGCGCGACGACTCGCTGGCAGAGCACAGGGACGTGGGTCATGAGGCCCTTCTCGATCTGGACTAGCGCGGTACGGGGAAAACGAGGCAGGTGTGCGATCGGGTCCATCCCGTCGTCTGCGCCCCCGCTGCGACCTGGCGCCGGGGAAGGTGCGTCAGGGCGAAGCGGGAGGGCAGATCACGGGACGGCCGTCAGAGCGCGCCAGGCAGCACCTCCTCGCTGAGCTCGGCGAAACTAGGCTCGCTACCTGCCAGGTAGGTCTCCCACGCGCTCGCGTCCCAAATCTCGGCCCGGGTTCCGGCGCCGATGACGACGCATTCGCGGTCCAACCCGGCGTAGGTGCGTAACCCGACGGGGACGGTCACCCGGCCCTGCTTGTCCGGGGACTCGTCCGAGCCCGAGGAGAAAAAGACCCGCGCGTAATCACGTAACGCCCGCGCGGTGACCGGCGCCTGCCGCATCGACTCGCTCATCCGGCGGAACTCGTCGTGCGCAAAGACGTAGAGGCAGCGTTCCTGTCCCTTCGTGAGCACCAGCCCCTCCGACAATTCCGCCCGCCACTTAGCCGGCAGGAACAGCCGGCCCTTCTCATCCAGGCGCAGCGGATGCGTGCCCAAGAACACCCCGCCACCCCCTCAACCACCATTGCGCACTCCATCGATCTCCACCTTACTCCACTTCCCTCCACATCACCGGGTTTCGATTCCACGACACGCCTCCTGCGCTCCCCCGCTCACCGCCATCGCGTTGAAAGCGTGACCTGCGAGCGGGCCCCCACGGCCGGGCTCTCTGCGATGCTGACCCAGACAGGGCGATGCTGATCCCGGTGGGCAGCAGCGGACGAGGGCCTCGGAGGCGCACGTGGCACGACGCGAAGGCGAGCAGGGCAGCGCGGACCTGGAGATGGTGTTGGACGTGTCGGCGGCGATGGCCGCGAGCATCGAACGGGTCATCGACGGTAAGGGTGAGGTCGTGCGCACCGCGCTGGCGGTGCTGCTGGCCGAAGGGCATCTGTTGATCGAAGACGTGCCCGGCGTCGGCAAGACCATGCTCGCCAAGGCGCTGGCGCGGTCGATGGACGCCGAGGTGCGGCGGATCCAATTCACCCCTGACTTGCTCCCGAGCGACATCACTGGCGTATCGATCTATAACCAGGATCTGCGGGAGTTCGAGTTCAAGCCCGGTGCCGTCTTTGCCCACGTGGTCGTCGGTGACGAGATCAACCGGGCCTCCCCGAAAACGCAGTCAGCTCTCCTTGAGTGCATGGAGGAACGTCAGGTCACCAACGATGGGATCACCTACGAGTTGGCAGCCCCCTTCCTGGTGGTCGCGACCCAGAACCCGATCGAGATGGAAGGCACCTACCCGCTGCCCGAGGCCCAGCGCGACCGGTTCACTGCACGCCTGTCGATGGGTTACCCATCGCCGGAGGCGGAGCTGGACATGGTGGAGCGACACGGAGCCGGCTCCCCCATCGATGATCTGGAACCGGTGACCGACGCCCCCACCGTCGCCAAGCTGATCGAGGTCGTTCGCCATGTGCACGTCAGCGATGAGGTGCGGCGGTATGTGGTGAGCCTCGTGGGGGCTACCCGCTCCAGCCGGGACCTGCGCCTCGGTGCGTCCCCCCGTGCGACGCTGCACCTCATCCGGGCCTCCCGAGCAGTGGCGGCAATCGCCGGGCGCCCCTACGTGCTCCCCGATGATGTGCAAGAACTCGCGGTGCCTGTTCTGGCGCACCGGCTCCTGCTCACTCCTGAGGCGCAGATCGCCCGACGGAGCGCCGAGCAGGTCATCAGCGAACTGGTGGGCTCGGTGCCCCTGCCCTCGGCGCGAGGTGGTGGCCCAGCCCCAGCGCGCCGACGGGCGCTGTAATCGTGCGTCCCACCGCGCGCGCTCGCGAGTTGTGGCGCTCATTCACCCTGCGCGGGCGGGCATTCGCCATCGCCGGGCTCGCCTGCGTGGTGAGCGCACAGGCGCTTGGCGAACGCGACCTGCTGCGGGTTGCAGCGCTGCTGTTCACCTTGCCTCTTATCGCCCTGGCAGTGGTGACGCGCACCCGTTACCGGCTGCGGCTGGTACGCACGCTCACGCCCCCGCGGGTCGAAGCCGGTACCAGCGCGCGCGTACTGCTGCACATGGAGAATGTTTCCCGGCTACCGAGCAACGTGCTGCTCATGGAGGACACGCTGCCTTACGCGCTGGGTGGCCGGCCCCGGTTCGTGCTGCGCCAAATCGAACCCGCCGGCATCCGGGAGGCCACCTACTCGGTGCGCTGTGAAGTGCGAGGGCGGTATGAAATTGGTCCGCTCACGGTGCGACTCACCGATCCGTTCGGCTGTGTCGAACTGTCCCGCTCGTTCAGCTCGCGGGAGACGCTTACAGTCACGCCGAGGGTCTTTGCGCTGCCATCGGTGCGGCTGGGCGGTGACTGGCACGGGGGCGGTGAAGGCCGCTCCACCCAGGTGGCGATCACCGGCGAGGCGGACGTCGCCACCCGTGAGTATCGCCGGGGCGATGATTTGCGCAAGGTGCACTGGCGCTCGACGGCCAAGCGGGGCGAGCTGATGGTGCGCAGGGATGAGCAGCCCCGGCAGAATCGGGCCACCTTGCTGCTCGACACCCGCCGCGCGGCACATCGCGGGGACGGTCCTGGCGCCAGCTTCGAATGGTCGGTCTCGGCGCTTGCCTCAGTGGGGGTGTGGCTCACCCGGCGTGGCTACACCCTCCGGCTCGCGACGACCGGGGGTGTCATCGTGAGCGCGTCCAGCCCCTCGCTCGCGGAGGGCGTCCTGCTGGAGAGCCTTTCCGTGGTGCAGCCCGGGGCGGAGCGCGTTGTGGACGAGGCCCTGCGGGGTGTCATCGGTCACGGCGGCGGTGGCCTGGTCGTGGCGGTGATTGGGATCGCGGATGACCGGACCGTCACGCAGCTGGCGCGACTACCGGCCGCGGCCAGCGCCGCTGTGCTGGTGCTGGTAGACGCGGCCACCTGGGCGGGCACCACCCCCCGCAGTCGGACGGCTGCCACCGAATCGCTGGCCTATGCCCGCGCCGCTCTGGGCGTCGCCGGCTGGCGGGTGCTCCTGGCGCGCCACGGCGACTCGATCGCCGACTTGTGGCCTGATGCGGGACACCGACCCTCCAACGGTGCGACCTACGCCGGGTCGCGGACGGCAGCGACACCGAGATGAGCAGGATGCACAAGAACGGGACTGGGCGCCTCACCGTGGTGGCAGCGCTGGCGGTGCTCGCCACCTCATCGGGCCTTCACGCGGTACTCGCCGGAGGCAGCTGGTTCTGGCCGGTCTCGGCGGCAGTGCTGGTCGTGGCCCTGGGCGCTGCTGCCGGCCGGGCGCTTGGGCGGCCGGTGCTGGCCAGCCCCGCGGTGAGTCTTGTCGGGCTCACCGTCCTGGTCACCGCGCTCTACAGCCGGCAACACGCCTTCGCCGGCATCATCCCGACGCCCACGTCGTTGGCCGACCTGCGTCGGCTGATCGGGTTCGGCTTCGCCGACATCAAGGTGTTCGCGCCGCCGGTCTACCCCAGCCCGAACCTGCTGGTCCTCACGGTGCTCGGCGTCGGCCTCGTCGCGGTGGCCGTTGACCTGCTGGCCGTGGTGGGTGAGCGACCCACGCTGGCCGGTCTGCCGCTACTGCTGCTGCTCGCGGTCCCGGCGGCCGTCCGAACCGGCGGCATCGGCATCGCCCCGTTCCTGTTGACAGCGACCGGATATCTGTCGTTGCTGGTCCTAGAGGCCGGCGAGCGGACCCGCGGGTGGGGTCGTGCGCTGGCCGGGCCACCGCGCGAGTCCCTCGCAGCTGAGGGGGCAGGCGGGGCCACCGGATGGCGGATCGGGGCCTTGGCGCTCAGCGCCGCCCTGATAGTGCCGATCGCCATCCCTGGCGCAGGCCGCAACGTGTTCGCGACCGGTGGCGGTACCGGAGACGGGGGCAACTCCTCCCGCACGGTAATCAATCCGTTCGTTCAGGTGGCCTCGCAACTGCACGACCAGTCCACCACTCCCCTGTTACGAGTTCGCACCCCGGTCCCCACCTATCAACGGCTGACCGCACTTGAACAGTTCACCGACGCGGGCTTCGCCCTACGCCCACTCACCGCGGTCAGCCAGGCCAAGGTGAGCAAGGGGCTCCCGCGTCCGAACACCGGCTCTGGTTCGATCCCCACCACGGCCTTTACCGAGAGGGTCGTCGCCGACCCCCGCCTTGCCGAGCCGTTCCTACCGGTGCCCCCCGCGACGACCAAGGTCTCGGTGGCGGGGGACTGGCGGCTGGCCGAACCCACCGCCACGATATTCTCCAGCCGGACCAACACCCGCGGCGCCAGCTGGACAGCGGGGGCACAGCTCCCGAACCCCGCAGTGAATATCCTGCGTGCCGCAGGGACCCCCACCCGGCCGACGACGCCCTACGGCGCTGATCTGGCCATCGATCTGCAGGTCCCCGACTCGCTGCCATCCCTGGTGAAACAGACCGCCCATCTGTGGGTCGACACCGCCGCGGCCAGGACCAGCTACGACATCGCCCAGACCATCCAGGACCGACTCACTGGGCCCGCTTTCACCTACTCCCTCGATGTATCCATCCCCGCGGGTCCGGAAGGATTCACCCGGTTTCTACTCGACCGGGTTGGCTACTGCGAACAGTTCGCCGCGACGATGGTGGCGATGCTGCGCACCCTCGGCATCCCGGCCCGCGTCGCCATCGGTTTCACCGAGGGCTCCCGTCAACCCGACGGCAGCTACGTGATCACCAACAAGGATGCCCACACCTGGCCGGAGGTGTGGTTCGCGACGGCGGGCTGGGTCCGATTCGAACCGACCCCGCTGTCGAACGGCAACGCGCTGACACCTTCGTACGCCCCCAAGGGGGGCTCGAACGGCGGTGGGCCGCCCACCCCGTTCGAGTCCATCCTCCCGTTCCCCTCGACGGGTCCGGGCGCGAATCCCACCGACGTGCCCTCGCCACCGAGCAAGCTGGATCGGCTCGGGGGGGCCGCAACAACCTCGGGTCTCCCCACCCCAGGATCCGGCCACCGACTTCCGTTAGTCCCAGCGGTGCTGGCGCTTGTTCTGGTCCTGCTCGCGGCGTCACCCTCGCTGGTCCGGGTCGCAGTGAGGCGACGCCGATTCGCGCCGAGCAGCCAGCCCGATGCGGCAGCGTTGGCGGCGTGGCTGCAGTTGACGGAGGACGCAGCCGACCTCGGGCGACCGGTACCGGCCTCGGCCACCCCCCGCCGGGCCGGGGTTTACCTCGCCGAGCAGTTAGGCGACGAGTCCACGCGATCCGCGCTCACCCTGCTCGTCGGTGCGGTCGAACAGGCTCGCTACGCCCGGCCGGGGCTGGCCCTGCCCAGCCCAGCCGAGCTGCGCAGCGCGGTCAGCCGGGTACACCGCGGCCTGTCGGCGGGGCTTCCGCGCGGACAGCGGTTACTCGTGGTCTTGCTGCCTGCCAGCTCCCGCCACCGGTTGATGAACCCCGTACGTGAGGGGGTGCGCGCCGTGTTCGCGGCGGTGGACACGGGGGTGGGTGGCCTGATCCGCGCTGGACGGATCCTGCGCCGAACCCCAGTCAGTTCCTGACCGGGCGCCCTGCGAATCGAGGCGCCCCTGCGGACTTGAGCCCCTCAGGAATCGTCGAAGCGGCGACGCCAGCGCTGTTCGAATCGGGCGAACAGTCCTGCCTTGTCCGCCCCGCGGCGCGTGCCGGTCGGCCGGGTCGGGGAGGTGCCCGGCCGTTCAAACTTGCCGACCAAGCGCCGGACGCCCCCGTAGGCCCGCGTCGCTCCCGCCAGCATGATCACAAAGCCGAGTACGCCGACGTACCACACTGACAGCACCGCACCCCCGAGCAGGAGGGCCAGACCGAGCGCAACGAGAAGACCACCGCTGACGATCTTGCGCCGCCCCTGGGTGCGGGGGTTGGTGAAGCGCACCGTGTGCGCAAACTTGGGGTCGTCGGCATACAACGCCCGCTCGATGGCCTCGAGTTGGCGCTGCTCATGCTCGGAGAGAGGCACGCGATCCTCCCGCGACGGAGATAAACGGCGGCTGCCGTGCGCCCTGAGCATAGGTCGGCTCACGGTTGTGCGAAAGACAGATGCGCAAGCATCATGGGAATAGGGGCGGGTCGAGCAGGGCGGCGGGGCGTACGACCCCCGGACCGAAGCGGTGCGCGGCTTGGTCGGATGCCCGCTCGGCGGCACGCCAGCCGTACTCACGCTCATCCAGCGCCAACTGATGAGGCGTCGCGTCGGCGCGGACCAACTGCTCTACCCGGACTCCGACCAGCCGCAACCGGGCCCGCTGCAGGCAGAGCGCGTCATACAGTGCTGTCGCGACGCCATAGATCTCCCGCCCGACGTCGGTGGCTTCTGGCACGGTACGGGCCCGGGTAATCGTGGTGAAGTCCGCGAAGCGGATCTTGACGGAGATGGTTCGTCCGGCCCATCCCTGGGCGCGTAGGCGAGCAGCGACCTTCTCCGCGAGCCGCAGCAGCTCACGCCGAATGGTCGCGGGATCCTCGACATCACGAACGAAGGTCTGCTCCGCGCCGATGCTCTTGTCCGGCTCCCGCGCGATCACGCGACGCTCGTCGCGGCCCCACGCGAGGGCGTGCAGATGCGCTCCGGCCCCGGGACCGAGGGCGCGTCGCAGGGTAGCAAGCGGGGTGGCGGCGATATCGCCCACCGTGCGCAGACCGAGTCGGGTCAGAACCTGCTCGGTGTGCTCCCCGACCCCCCAGAGGGCACTGACCGGCAACGGATGCAGGAAGGCCACCGCCGCGTCGCGAGGCACGACGAGTAAACCATCGGGTTTGCTACGGGTGCTGGCTAGCTTGGCGAGGAACTTGGTGGCCGCGACACCCACCGAGCAGGTAATCCCCTGCTCGTCGTGGACGCGGGCTCGAATCTGCTCCCCGATCTGGTGCGGCGCACCCAGGGTTCGGGTGGCGCCGGTAACGTCCAGGAAGGCCTCATCGAGAGACAACGGCTCGACCAGGGGCGTGACCGAGCGGAAGATTTCCATCACGCCCGCGCTCGACGCTGCGTAGGCCGGATAGTCCGGCGGAAGGACGATGGCATGCGGTGACAGGCGCCGGGCGCGGCTCATCGGCATTGCGGCCTGGACGCCATGGGCCCGAGCCTCGTAGGTGGCCGAGAGCACCACGCCCCTCGTGTCGCCGCCGCCGACGATGACCGGCAAGCCGACCAGCTGGGGGCGCCGGCGCAGCTCCACCGAGGCGTAGAAGGCATCCATGTCGACGTGCAGCACAGTGCACCCGGTGTCGTCGGCCGGAGGGCCGCAGTGCCGGTGGCCCGGCGGTAGCTGGCCGCGGCTCATCGGGAGGGCCCCCGACCGCGCAACGTCTCAGCCTGCGTGGCGGCGGGCCAACACGTGTAGCCCCGCGGCCAGCGCCAGGTATTCGGGGCGTTCGGAGGCGGCCCGCTCAAGGGCCAGCAGCGCCTCGGTCGCCCCGGGGTCTGCGTCCAGCAACGCACCGGGTACCAAATCACTGAACACCCGGATGCCATGGGTTCGCTCCGGGTGCAGGCCAGCCCCGAGCAGAGCGGCATGCAAGGTCGGGGCGTCGTAACGTCGAGGGCCGCAGGGGGGCTGGGTGCCTGCCATGAGCACGGCCGCTTCGGTGAAGCGGCCGGCCAGGGCCCGGCTGAGGACCGCGGCGCCGCGACCGAGCACCAACACGCTGGCCAGGCCACCTGGGCGCAGCGCGGCACAGACCGCGGTGAGCGCGCTGTCGGCGTCGTCGACGACCTCGAGCACGTTATGGCACAGCACCACATCTGCGCTGCCGGGCGCAACGACCTCAAGGAGGCCGGCGAGGTCGCCCTGTACGGCCTTGATCGCGCCGGTGACGCCTCGCTCCTCGGCGCGTCGGCGCAGCGCGGCCATAGCGTCCGGGCTGGGGTCAACGACGGTGACGTCGTGACCGGCAGCCGCCAGGGGAACCGCGAAGCCGCCGGTTCCGCCACCGGCATCAACGACGCGAAGGGGTCCAGCGCCGAGCTCAGCGAGCGCCGCGGCCAGCAAGTCGCCGACGACGGCGGTGCGCACCGACGTCCACACAGCGCCCCGGGCGGAGACCCGGCTGCCCAGCCCCGCCATCGGCCCTGCCTTCCCCACGCCGGTTGCAGTCGCCAGTCAGCTTCGCACACGCCGGTGCCGCTCTGGCCGGTCATTGTCCCGAGCTGCCCGGGCTGGCGTGCCACAGCTTGCGCGGCGGCGACCTAGGGTCGCTTCCGGACGGCCGAATATCGGAGTACGGATGCTGCCGAAAGCCGGTCGGGTACTCCACCGGCCGGGTGGGACCGGACGGCAGGTGCTCCTCGAGTCGCCCCCATCCGGGGGCGACCGCCATCGCCGCGTGCACAGCCGCCACCCCACCCCGGCGCCACTGCGCATACAGCATGGGCAGTTCCCAGCAGCCCAGCGCCAGCAGGCTCCTCCCGCGCGGCCCGGTCCGGCGCAGCCGGCCACGGACCACCAGCAGCCAGGAGTGAAAAACGGTGGCGGCATATCCCGCGAGCACGTCCTCGAACAAGGTGACGTCTACCGGCCCGGTGGCGTCGTCAAGGGTGAGGAACACCACCCGGCGGCCGGACCGGATCGGCGGGGTTTGGGTAGCGACCTTGACCCCAGCGACGAGCAGTTCGGCGTGGTTGCGATGCCGCAGCAGATCCCGAGAGGGGGTCACCCCAAGTGCGCAGAAAAAATCGGCGTAGGACGCCAACACGTGCGCGCTGGCGTCCATGCCCAGGATGTCCAACTCGGCGCGCACCCGTTCGGCCCCGGTCATCTCCGGGAGTCCGCTGCGGGTCACCTCTCCAGGGTCACCGCCAAGATCGAGCGCAAGCTGAACGTGGACTGGCTGTGGTGGGGTGACTGCCTGGGACTGAGCCGCGGCCGCCAGCCTCGTGTCCAGCCGGCCCGAGCTCGCCCGAACGTCGACGGCCGCGCCTTCATTGAGCGCTCCCGCAGCACCGGCACGTCGACCGCGCGGCGTGCGGGTAGCCCGGATCGTGGCCCGCGCGCTGCGGTCCAACTCGCCAATCTGCATCAGCAGATCACGGCGGGTGACCTTTCCGCGTCGACGCACCGGGGTCGAAAAGCCCAGGCCGTAGATGCTGTCGAACCCGCCCGCAAGCACGAGGCGTTCGGCGATCGGCTGGGAAGGGGCTGCTCGATACCAGCAGTCCGACAAAGACGCGTAGGGGCGAGCATCTACTAACCGGGCGATCTCGGCAGCGCTGATCCCCTTGACGTCAGCAAAGCCCAGCCGGATGCCGTACCCGCGAGCGTCAGGCAGCAGGAGATCGTCCTGGCGTTCACGCGGGGCGTGGGCCAGGCGGCGAAGGGGATCCCCCACCTGGTCGAGGATCTCAGGTGGCGGTTCGTCCAGCGCGCTCACCCGTTCCACCCGATACGCCTCGTCCGAGGCGTTGACATCAAGTGGCAGGATCGCAATACCAAACTGGCGAGCGTCATCCAGGATCAACCGCTTGGGATACATGCCGGGGTCATGGGTCAGCACTCCAGCCAGAAAGGCAGCGGTGTGGTGTGCCTTGAGCCACGCCGACTGGTAGGTCGGCAGCGCGAACGCCGCCGCGTGAGCCTTGCAGAAACCGAAGGAACCGAAGGCGCGCAGGATCTCCCACACCCTGTCCACGGTGACCAGCTCGTATCCGCGGCCCAAGGCAGCCGGCATGAACCAGGTGTGAACGTCCGACAATTTCACCGGGTCACCGAGCGCGCGCCGGACTTCGTCCGCCTCGGCGAGGGTGCACCCGGTGAATTGCGCCAGGATTTGCAGCACCTGCTCGTGGAAAACCACTACCCCGTAGGTCTGTTCCAGCACCTCGGTGAGATCCGGGTGCGGGTAGGTCGGGGCGGTCCAGCCCTGGCGAGCCGCCAAGAACGGCCGGACCATGTCGCTTTTGACGGGGCCCGGCCGGAACAGGCTGATGTCAACGATGAGATCTTCGAAGGTTTCCGGGGCAAATTTGCCGACAAGTTCCCGCTGGCCAGGCGACTCAATCTGAAAGCAGCCGAGGGTCTTGGTGGACTGCACGAGGGCGAAGGTTGCGGGATCATCACGGGGCACGGCGTCGATGTCCGGGCGGGTCCCGTCCACCCGCGCTACCTCACCCAGCGCGTGGCTGATCGCTGACTGCATACGGATACCCAGCACGTCCAGCTTGAGAAGGCCGAGAGCCTCCACGTCATCCTTGTCGTACTGGCTCATCGGGAAGCCGATGAAGCTGGCCTCTACCGGGCTGCGGTCGAGCAGGGTGCGGTCGGACAGCAGCACCCCACACGGGTGCAGCGCGATGTGCCGGGGGAGTCCATCGAGCCGTTCCGCGAGCCGAAACAGCAGGTCCAGTCGGGGACCGGTGAGCCAGCTGGCCCGCAGCTCCGGCAACTCGCGCAGCGCAGCACGGATCTGGCCGGCCCGAATATGCGGAAAGGCCTTGGCGATGGTGTCGATCTCCCCGGGGGGTAAACCCAGGGCGGCGCCGGTATCCCGCAGGGCGTGGCGGGCCCGGTAGGTATCCATCATTGCCACGCAGGCGACTCTCTCCCCGCCGTAGCGAGCCAGGATCTGCTCGTAGACCTCGGTACGGCGGGCAGATTCAACGTCCAGATCTACATCGGGTAACTCATGGCGCAGCGGAGACAAGAACCGCTCAACGAGCAGGCCATAGCGGATCGGGTCCACGTCCGAGACCCCGGTGAGGTAAGTGACGATGCTGCCGGCACCGGAGCCTCGAGCCGCACAGCGCACTCCCATCTCGTGAATCATGGTGGTGACGTCGGCGACGGTGAGGAAATACGACGCGTAACCGAGTTGGCGGATCATCGCGAGTTCGTCGTCGAGCCGGGCAACGGTGGACGCGGTAGCCGCCAATCCACGATGACGAAGGCCCGCCTCGCAGCGAGCCCGGAGCATAGCGTCGGCCCCCGCGGTGACCGCAGTACCTCCCACGTCCAACTCCGGGAAGTGCAGCTCGCCGATACCCAGATCGGCCCGCGGATCAACCGCGCACCGATCGGCGAGCAGCCGGGTACGGGCCAGCAAATGCCGCGCGCCATTGGGTACTCCAGCGTGCCGGATCACCTCCTCGGCGATGAGCATCATCTGCTTGCCAGATTTCAGATGAGCCTGCGCGTTGGCGCGTTCGATGTGGCGAAGATCGAGGGGAACCAGCCGACGCGCCGCATCCAGCACATCGGCGATGGGGGCGTCCGCGGGGTCGAGGTAGCGCACCGCGTTGGTGAGTACGGCGCCCACCTGCTCGGCGTGGGCGAAGGCGGTGATCCGCCCGGCGAGCGTGGCATGCCCCGGGCCTCGGTGGTGGACCACCGCGAGTTGCAGATCGCCGACGGCCAGGACGGCGCGCCAGCGCGCCAGGTGGGCGCGGGCCAGGTCAGATCGACCTCTGGCCAGGGCCCGGCCCAGTTCTGAAGCCGGCCCGAGGAGCACAACCAGATCCCCGCCGGCCGCATGCTCAGAGATCAACTCCAGGGTGCTCACCGGCTGGCCACGCCGGCCAGATAGGTGCGTGGCACTGACCAGTCGGCACAGCTGGCTGTACCCAGACCGGCCCACTCCCAGCACGATGACACGTGGAGTGAGCGGATCCTCCACGTACGCCCCACCGCGCGCCGGGGTCCGGGGTCGGCCCCGGCCGGGCGCCCGAAAGGTCGCGGTGGCATCGATCTGGAGCGGGCGCACCGCGAGATCCACACCCAGTACCGGACGTAGCCCGGCGCTGGCGCAGGCCGTAACAAACCGGATCGCGCCATAGAGCCCATCGCGATCGGTAAGCGCGAGGGTGTCCATCCCATAGTCGGCGGCACGAGCTACCAGATCACGGGGATGGGCCGCGCCGTAACGCAGCGAATATCCCGAAGCGACCTGGAGGTGAACGAAGGGATCGGACATCGAGTTGGCTCAACCGATGGAGGACAGCGGCGGCTGGGAAGGCACGCCCAAGGTGATCTCGACCAGGCCCAAGAAGCTCTCCGCGTCGCGCACCAGGTCGTCGGCCTCCCGAGCGGTGACGGCGCCCACATGCCCGGATTCGGCAGCCGACCGCTTAGCAGCCCCGGCCGCGAAGAACGTGGCCCACTCCCCCAGCTCAGGGGCGACCGCAGCCAGTAGCGCCCATGCGCTGGTCGGGCCGCGCCTGCTGTTGCCAGGAAGCGCGCGGGCCGCGAGAACCGCGGCGGCGCAGCGCAGCGCAGCCAAGTGCGCCAGCACGTAACGGTCGGCATAGCCGCGGGTAATAGAAGCCTCGGCGAGGCCGACACGGGCACTCGCCAGCAAGGCCGCTGCCGGGCGCCTAGGCAAGGCGGAAGCCGGCACGACGAAGGTGGCGCCATTCGTCCGCATCAGTCATGCACCCTGGTGAGGAACCAACGATCATCGGCCGCAAGGTAGGTGAGGTCGAACACACCGCTCAGGCGGCTGCGGCCGGTGCCAGCCTCCACCCGCCACAGTTGTCGATCACCTTCCGGCAGACCAATCGCCGCGGTGCGCTCTCCGGTATGCAACGCCGTGGCGATCGGGGTACGCCACCACACCGAAGTTTCCTCCCACTCGGCAAGGACAGCACGCACCAGGTAGAGGCGGGAGCTCCACAGGAACTGTTCCGGTGCTCCGTCGCGACGCAGCACCTGAACCGGGTCGGCGTAACAGTGGCTCATGGGCATGCCCCTTCTCGGGTCGGACCGCACCCGAGAAGGGCACGGCACGCCGGGGGAAGGCGGCGGGACCCGGCTCCGGGCGGGGTGCTTCCCCACACCCCACCCGGAGCCGGTGGCTACCCCGTCCGGCGTCGAGGGTCGGGCCCGAGACCGAACGAGGCGGTTCGCGCACAGTCGCTGATCACTGCAGCAATCATCGAACGTGTGTTCGAACTATGGGGAGAGTAAACCGAGGGTCCGACAAGACGTCAACTGGCCGCCTGCTGACGTGCCGAACTGACTTGCGACCGGCGCATACTCCGAGCATGGCCGACACGCCGCAGCAGCCCCCCACCCAATCCGAGCAGCAGCGGCGGTTCGCCGAAGCCCTGGCCCGCAAAAAGGGTCATACCGGAACCGGAGCACAACCGCACGAGCCGGGTCGAACGATCACCCCTCGAAGCAACGCCAAGACGAGCCGCACCTTTCGCCGCAAATCCGGCTGACGACCCATCCGGCGCCGCCGTCACCGGAAGGGAGGAGCGCCGTCACCGGACTGGAGGAGTCGACCGGGGCGGACGCGGGTAGATAGCCAGTGACCACGTGCGACCGACCGAACGGAGTGCACCACCTATGAGCGAGTTCGTCGATAAGGCCCGGAACAAGGCCGAGCAGGTCAAGGGCGGCGCTAAAGAGAAGACCGGAGCCGCGACCGGGGACAAAAGCCTCAAGAACGAGGGCAAATCCGACAAGGCGAAGGGCAACCTCAAGGGAGTCGGCGAGAAGGTCAAGGACGTCTTCCGGCACTGAGGTCATTGGCCGTTGGCACCCTGCCGGGAGGGGCGCCCTGGGACGCCGGGTCGCCCCTCTTTCCCGCTCGCCGATGTGCGGCCCATAGGCTCCGTACGTGCAGCACCCTCCCACGTCAGACGGGAAGCGGCGCTTGCGCGTGATGCTTGTCACGATTCACATCTGGCGGGTTCCCGCAGCTGCCATCCCACTCGCGCTGTCTCGGCTGGCGCGGGATCTGCCGGCGGTCCGCCGCCTGCGTTTCGGCAAGCTGCTGGGTACCAGTTCGGGCGACACCTTCGCGGCCCGGGACATCGACCTGCGCCGTTGGGCGCTACTCGCGTGCTGGCCAACGTCCAGCGCTGCTCAGGCGTTCGAGAGATCACCCACCGTGCGTGGCTGGGACCGGATCGCGACCGAGCGCTGCCGCTTCGACCTGTCTCCATTAACCAGCCGGGGCCGGTGGTCCGGGCGGCAACCATTCGAATCTTTCCCCTCCACGACTGCCACCGGTCCGGTAGCCGCCGTCACCCGCGCCAGGATCGCGCCCGGGAAACTGGGCTCTTTCTGGCGGGCGGTTCCCCCAGTCTCGGGCGATCTGCAGCACCGCCCGGGTCTGTTGTGGCGGGTGGGGATCGGGGAGGCGCCGGTTGGGCTGCAGGGCACGTTCAGTGTGTGGGCATCGGCCGATGCCCTGACCGACTTCGCGCATCGGGGCGGTCCCCATCGCCGCGCCATCGCCCGCACGGCCGCCGAGAACTGGTACGTCGAGGAGCTGTTCGCGCGGTTCACGGTGCGGGGGATTGACGGCACCGTCGACGGTCACAACCCGCTGCCGGATCCCCGATCTGGGCCTACGCTCGCGCCATGACAGGGCTGCACGTCGAGGACGCGACGACGTTCTCGGCTCGTCTGCCGGAACTTCTGGAGGTCTACCGCACCGCCTTCTTGGAGGTGCACGAACCCGATCCAGAGCGGGCGACTGTCGAACGCGGCGGTCTCATGCGACAACACGCCCAGCGCCCCGGTTTGCGGCTGGTCACCGCAACCGATCTCGATGGTCGGCTCCAGGGGTTCTGCTACAGCTACCACGGTCACCGCGGCCAGTGGTGGCACGACGTGATCGTTGCGGCACTTGACACCGCCGCGGCGGAGGCGTGGCTAGCCGACTGCCGCGAGCTCGTTGAGCTGCACGTGCTTCCCTCCGCGCAAGGCGCCGGTCTGGGCCGCCGGCTGTTACGGGAAGCACTGGCCGGAGTGCCCGAAAAGACCTGTCTGCTGTCGGCGCTTGAACTGCCGGAGACTCCTGCCCGTCGGCTCTATGCCAGCGAGGGATTTCGCCCACTGCTCCGCCAGTTCCGCTTCCCCGGTTCGGCCACCCCCTATGCCGTCCTCGGCAAGTCGTTGGCCAGCTCCACTGGGGGGGACTCCTCGTAGGCTGGTCCGGTGCCCCCCCCGCTTGCGCAACGCCGTGCGCCGAGGTTGGCCTGGGGCCTCGGTGGATGCGTGGTGATCTTGCAGATCTGTTACCCCCTGATACCCGGGCACCAACGAGGCACCCTCACCGTCCTGACCGTGAGCTGCTTCGCGGCCGCCAGCCTGCTGCATGTCGGCCGGGAACACGGTCCCCGGGCGGCAGCGATCCTCCTCGTGATCGCCGGCGGCGCGGGGCTGACCGTGGAAATCATCGGGGTGCACACCGGATTCCCGTTCGGCGCCTACTCCTACACCGGCCGACTCGGCCCGCAGCTCGCGTCCGTCCCGCTAATCATCCCCTTGGCCTGGACGATGATGTCCTGGCCGGCGCTGGTGGCGACCCGTCACCTCGTCACGAGCCCAGTCTGCACCGCAGCGGTCGGAGGCGTGGCATTAGCAAGCTGGGACCTGTTCCTCGACCCCCAGATGGTGGCTGCCGGCAATTGGGTCTGGCACACGACCGGTCCCGCACCGCAGGGCATACCGCTTACCAACGATCTAGGGTGGCTGGCAACGGCAGTTCTGGTCATGGCTGTCCTCGACCGGGCAATACCCCGGCAGGCTTCCCCACGTGACGGGCTACCCGTCGCCCTCTACCTGTGGACGTGGGGCGGGTCGGTGATCGGCAATGTGTTCTTTTTCGGGCGCCCGCTGGTCGCGGTGATCGGCGGCGTCGCCATGGGATTGATCGTGCTTCCGCTGGCACGAACACTTGGCTCCCCCCCGCCGTCCCCCCGGCCCGCGGCGATCATCACCGGGTGAGCGGTTTCAGCGCAGTTGCGCGAGTCGGTGCGCTCGCTGCTGTCGGCCTGACCGTCCATACCCTCATCAACCTGCGGTTGCTGCGGACAGCTCCACCCTCGAATGGCCCTGGGCGCGAACAACTGAGTGTCTTGCTACCGATGCGTGACGAGTCGGCCGATGCGAAACGCTGTATCGAGGCCGTGCAGGAAGCCCTCACGGTCCACCGCCGCGCCGAGCTGGTAATCGTTGACGACTGCTCAACGGACGCCACCCTCGAAGTTGCGCGGGCACTGGCGGCAGCCGACCCGCGAATCCGATTGATCAGCGGGAGACCGTTGCCGCCGGGGTGGATGGGAAAGCCGCACGCCTGCCAGCAGGCAGCCGACGCCGCGGACACTAGGAGCACCCTGCTCATCTTTGTCGACGCCGACGTCGTGTTGACCCCGGATGCGCTGGCTCGCATCGAGCGGCTCATGCGAGACACCGGGCTAGAACAGCTCTCGCCCTATCCCCGCCAGATATCACTGACGGCATCCGAACGGCTGGTCCAGCCACTGCTGCAGTGGTTGTGGCTGACCTTGCTGCCGCTACGCGTCGCGGAGCGGTCGGGCCGCGCCGCGCTGGGAGCGGCCAACGGACAGCTATTCGCGGTGGATGCCGCTGCCTACCGGCGATCGGGCGGTCACGGGAGCGTTCGCGGGGAGGTTCTTGAAGATCTGGAGCTGCTCAAGTGCCTCAAGCGCAATGGCTTCCATGGAAGCGTCGTTGATGGAACGGACTTAGCAAGCTGCCACATGTACGACGGGTGGACGGCGCTCCGCGACGGGTACGCCAAATCGTTGTGGGCGGTCTCGGGCTCGCCCTGCAGCGCGGTCAGCAGCCTTGGTGTGCTTCTGACGGTGTACGTGATCCCGCCGCTTGCGTGGCTGTGCCGCCCAGGGGACCGGTGGGCGGCCCTCGGTACCGCCTCCGGCTTCATCGGACGTGCGGTCGTCGCGCATCGAGTAGGCGGCCGGGTGTGGCCCGACTGTCTTGCGCACCCAGTGTCGATCCTGTCGTTGGGGTGGCTCACCGCGCGCTCATGGTGGCTCCATTCGTGTGGCACGTTGGTCTGGAAGGGCCGCGCCCTGTGAGGGTTGTGGTGATCGGCGCCGGTGTTGGTGGGCTCGCGGCGGCGTGCCTGCTCGCCAACGGTGGGCACCAGGTCACCGTCTGCGAGCAGGCACCCCTCGTCGGTGGCAAGTTGGGATGGGTCGAGGTCGACGGGGTCGGCTTCGATACGGGACCGTCGCTTCTGACGCTGCCGCACGTTCTGCGTGAGCTCTTTGAGCACACGGGCGGCTGGCCCCCGACGCTAAAGCTGCAGCAGCTGGAGCCGTTGGCACGCTACCGATTCGCCGATGGGAGCGGGTTCGACGCCAGCAGCGACCTGGATACCTTCTGCGCCTCGCTGGAGGCGTGGGCGCCGGGAAGCGGTGAGGACTGGCACCGATTCACCGTGCACGCGGCCCGGCTATGGCAGGCGATTCACGGACCCTTTCTGGAATCTGAACTGCACGGGACGTCGGCCCTGTTGTGGCTCGCCCTGCGGCGGCCGCGGGACCTCATGCTGATCGGGCCCGGCCGAACCCTCGCCGACGTCGCCCGCACCCACCTTCGCGATTCGCGCCTGCGTGCGTTCTTGTGGCGCTACGCCACCTACACCGGCTCCGATCCGCGCCGGGCTCCGGCGGCACTCGCGACCATCCCCTACGCCGAGCAGCACTACGGCGGGTGGTACGTGAGCGGCGGCCTTCGGCGCATCGCGACGGAACTCGCAGCTCGCGCCAGCGCACTAGGCGCGGTGATACGGCCCAACGCCGATGTGATCAGCATCATGACCGAAGGTGGCACAGCCGTGGGCGTTGAGCTCTCCGGGGGAGAGCGCCTTCACGCGGACGCGGTGGTATGCAACGCGGACGCCGGCCAGCTGTATACCAAGCTCCTGTCTGGGCCGGAGGGCAGAGCCGGCCGGCGAAGCCTGCGCCGAGTGTCCCTGTCTTACTCCGGGTTGGCGTTACTGCTGGCGATCCGCGGCCCCCGACCGGTTGATCTGGCACACCACACGGTGCTGTTCCCCGCGGATTACGCCGCTGAGTTCGACGATCTCGCCGCCGGGCGCCTGCCGGCCGACCCAGCTATTTACCTCTCAGCCCCTCCCGAACCGGCGGTGGCCGGCGGGAGGGCGGCGCCCGTGATGCTGCTCGTCAACGCGCCGCGCCATGGCCCCTACGATTGGACCTGCCAAAGGGACGTGACCGCCTACGCAGCCGGGTTGCTCGACCGTCTGGCATGCCGTGGGCTGGACATGCGGGGTCGGCTTGACTCGTGCACTTTGCGCACGCCGGCCGATCTGGAACGGACCACCCGTGCGCCGGGCGGTGCCATCTACGGCACGTCGAGCAACGGAGCGCGGGCGGCATTCCTGCGACCGAGAAATCGCTCGCAGGTTCCGGGCTTGTATCTGGTCGGCGGTTCATCCCACCCCGGTGGCGGGCTGCCGCTGGTGGTCCTTTCCGCGCAGATCGTCAACCGGCTGATCGGTCCAGCCGCATCCTAAGATCGGTCAACAACAGCAAGAAGGATGCACCGCACACGGCAAGCGTCGCGGCGGCGGCGAGCGTGGCCGCGACGTCCGCGTGTCCCGGGAACAGGCCAGCTGCGAACAGCCCGACGGCGATCAACGCCAATCGGGTGGGCCGCTCCCCCGGTGTCACTATGCCGATGTCGCCCGGGCCGGTGGCCGCCGCACGGGCCCTGGTGTACTCCAGCAGCGCCACCGCGCCGCCGGCCCCCACGACCAGTTCGGTGGGCGCGCCCAGCGCATGCAGTGCCAACAGTGACGCGGCATCGGCGATCCGATCCACCACAGAATCAAGGACGTATCCGAACTGCGTCGCCCGCCCGGTCATTGCCGCCACGGCGCCATCCAAGCCGTCTAGCACGCCGCCCAACACCACAAATAGGGGGTCCACCAGCGGCCATCGGCCGGCCGCGTATGCCGACGGAAGAACGCACAGAAACGCCCACAACCCGGTGCAGGTCAATACATCCGGCCGCAGCCCACGTCGCGCCAATGGCCCGGCGAGCCAGTAAACAAGATCTAACCACCGCCCGGTAACACCCCCCTCGGGTGGGGTGATGCCGCCATGCAGTTGCGCCCAGCGGGCGAGGTAGGAGCCGCGATCGGGCAATGGCGCTGCTCGTGGTCGCGCGCTCGTCATGAGCACCGTGATCAGCAGCACGCCGACCGCAGCCAGCGCGATCAACGCGACGATCACCGTGGGCCCGTGCCCGCGTCAGTGCCCATGCCCGCATCCGTGCCCGTGTCCACGGCCGGCAGGCTAGCCACTAAGTTTGCGCTCACAAGGTCCGGCGTCGCCGTTCCGTTGCCGCGAGGAGCCACCCGTGTCCGCTGGTCCATTTGTTATCGACACCCCGGATGACTTCACGCCCGACGACCTGTTCGTAGAAGGGCGCGACCAGGTCGTGGTCGCGGTCCGGATCACCCCGGTATTTGCCCAGCTGGACCTCACCCTGCTGGCCGCCGTCGTCGAGGAAGCGAACCTGCGCGGGCTCAGCCTGGTCCGCGAATCCCCGCTTCGCGACGAGCACCTACTGTGCGTGTTCGAAGCTTACGACGACGGGGACGACGAGGCCCTCACCGGCTGACCGACCAGATTATGGTGCACCGCCCGTGAGGACGTCGAGCGATTCAACGTGATCAGATGAATACCCGGAGCTCCCCCGGCCAGCAGCCGCGAGGACAGCTCAGTGGCAACCTCGATCCCCACCTCCCGGACGGCGTCGCCGTCAGCAGCCACCGCAGTGAGCCGGTCTGCCAACCAGGCGGGGAACGCGGCGCCCGAGAGGACCGCCATGCGCTGGATTTGGCTCACGCTCGTCACCGGCATGACCCCGGGAAGGATCGGGAAGTCGGCTCCGTAGCGGGCCGCGCGCTCCCGGAGCCGGAAGTAGTCATCGGCGTCGAAGAAGAACTGCGTGATCGCGTAGTCCGCGCCAGCCGACGCCTTCTTAGCAAGGATGCGCGCGTCGTGCTCCAGGTCCGGTGAGCGCGGGTGCCTGTCCGGGAAGGCGGCGACACCTACGCAGAACTCCCCAAGCTGGCACACCAGCTCGACCAGCTCGCAGGCGTAGGACAGGCCCTCCGCGTGAGCCACCCACCGCGCCTGCGGGTTCCCGGGCGGATCGCCGCGAAGCGCCAGGATATTGCGAATCCCGACTCCGGCGTACTGACCGACAATTCGCCGCAAGTCGGCCACGCTGTGATCCACCGCGGTGAGGTGAGCTACCGGGATCAGCGTGGTTTCACTCGCGATCCGTTCGGTGACTCGGATCGTCCGGTCCCGGGTGGAGCCACCAGCGCCATAGGTGACACTGACGAAGGCCGGGCGCAGGGCTTCCAATTGCCTAATCGCCAACCAGAGGGCCGCCTCGCCTTCGTCGGTCTTCGGCGGGAAGAACTCGAAGGAGAAAACGGGGGCGGTCCCCCGCGCCAACAGCTCCCGAACCGTCTGCGTGCGCCCCGGAAGCCAAGTCACCTCTGCACCCATACCTGGCAGCGTAGAACGGGACCGCTCACCGCTCACCGCTCTGCAGCGCAGCATCGTTCCGTAGGCTTCGTCGCGTGCGGATGATCAGCGGCTCTACCCACCACATCGTCATCGTCGGCGCCGGCTTGGGGGGGCTGTCTGCCGCCTTACGGCTCGCCGGAGCGGGTCGCCGGGTCACCATGCTCGAACGAGAGGCTGTTCCAGGGGGCCGAGCGGGTGTGCTGCACGAGGGTGGCTATAGCTTCGACACTGGTCCCACGGTGCTGACCATGCCCGATCTCATTGCGGACGCTTTGGCCTGCGTGGGCGAGCAGCTCGATGACTGGCTCACCCTCGATCCCATCTCGCCGCTTTACAGAGCCTATTTCCCGGACGCCTCCACCCTCGACGTACACGCCGACACCGACGCGATGGCAGCCGAGGTCGAACGCGTCTGCGGCGCGGGGGAGGCCGCCGGCTACCGCCGATACGTGCAGTTTATTTCAGCCCTCTACCGGTATGAGATGCGGGACTTCATCGACCGGAATATTGATTCCCCGTTCCACCTGCTTACCCCAAACCTCGCTCGCCTCGTCGCACTTGGCGCTTTTCGACGCCTTGCCCCGAAGGTAGGTCAATATCTCAAGGATCCACGCACCCAGCGGGTTCTGTCCTTTCAAGCCATGTATGCCGGGCTATCACCACACGACGCGCTGGCCCTCTACGCCGTGATCGCCTACATGGACTCCGTGGCCGGGGTCTATTTCCCGCGCGGAGGGATGCACGCTGTTCCCCGTGCCCTCGCGCAAGCAGCCGAACGGCACGGCGTCGATATCCGATACAACACGAACGTGTCTCGGATAGAAGTCTCGGCCGGTCGAGCGGTGGCGGCAATCACCGAGGCTGGCGAACGCTTCGCTGCCGACGCCTTCATCCTCAATCCCGACCTGCCGGTGGCATACCGCCAGCTACTTCCCCCCGGATCCTCCCCTCGGCGGGTGGCACGGCAAACGTACAGCCCGTCCTGTTTCTTGCTGCTCGCTGGATCCCGGCAGGCCTATACGAAGATCGCCCACCACAACATTCATTTCGGCCGGTCCTGGCGTGGGGTATTCGACGAGCTGATCAACCGTCAGCAGTTGATGAGCGATCCTTCGCTGATGGTCACGAACCCGACCCGTGCGGATCGCTCACTCGCACCTCCCGGGCGCGAGATCTACTCCGTACTCTTTCCGACCCCCAACCTGCGAGCGGGACTTGACTGGGCACAGCTTGCTCCGCGCTACCGCGACGAGATCATGGCGACACTGGAGGCCCGCGGTTACGTGGGATTTGAGGCGGGCCTCGAGCTGCAGCACCTCACCTCGCCGGCGGATTGGGCGGCCCGCGGGATGGAGGCCGGGGCACCTTTTGCGGCTGCGCATTCCATGCGCCAGACCGGGCCATTCCGGGCCGCGAACCTGGCCGAATCCGTGGAAGGCGTGGTCTTCGCGGGTTCGGGGACGCGGCCGGGCGTGGGAGTCCCGATGGTTCTGATCAGCGGGCGGCTAGCTGCCGAACGCATCCTGGGCGAGGACCGCCGCTACCGATCGCCGGCTATCCGCTGATTGCCGACTCCAGGATGCCGGCTGAGAGAATCGGGGGGTGACCGCGCGCGAGCTAGCTGCCGCCGGCATCCGCGGGGACGCTCTTCGGGCGTCCTACGAGGCTTGCCGGCGGCTCCATATCGAACATGGCAAGACCTACTATCTCGCCTCCTTGTTGCTGCCGCCCGCCAAACGTCCCGCGGTCCACGCCCTCTACGGTTTCGCGCGTTACGCCGATGAGATCGTCGATGACCTGAGCTCGCCGCTCACCGATGCCCAGAAGGCCGAGCGTCTCTCCGACTGGGGGCAGCAGTCCCTGCACGGTGCGGTGCCACATGACCCGGTCACCGCTGCGCTCCGCGACACGATCAGCACCTATGAGATCCCGATAGCGCTGTTTGAGGCGTTCCTGGCCAGCATGCAGATGGATCTCATGATCACTGAGTACGCCACGCATGATGACCTGGCTGGCTATGTTCACGGCAGCGCCGCGGTCATTGGTCTGCAGATGCTTCCGGTGCTGGGCCACCGGGGGGTGCCTTACGACATTGTCGCCCCCTACGCACGCGACCTTGGCACCGCTTTCCAGCTGACCAACTTCCTGCGCGATGTCGGTGAAGACCTGCGCCGCGGCAGGATTTACCTTCCGCAGGAGAGCCTTGTGCTGTTCGGAATCACCCGCGAGCACCTACGGCACGGTGTCGTCGACGGGCCGATCCGGCGGCTTCTTGCCCACGAGATTGCGCGAGCCCGGGAGGTATACCGGCGGGCAGCGCCGGGCTTACGTCTGCTGGACCCGACCAGCCGTGACTGTGTGGCGACGGCGTTCGTTCTCTACCGCCGCATCCTCGACGCCATCGAAGCGGCTGACTACCAGGTCCTAGACCGGCGCGTCAGCGTTCCAAGGGCCACGCGTTTCGCCGTCGCTGGCCCAGGGCTGTACCGCGCTGTCCGCGCCAGGCACTAGCCCTGATCATGCAAGATCGTTCGGCGTGTCGGGGCGCTGAACGTAGGAAAGTGCCTGCTCTGTAAGGGAAAATGGGCTTGTCTAAGGTCCGATCTTCTCTCATGGAGAGGCACTTCCAAGG